>Ga0209371_1000261_pt1 | contig 62369 bp, 65 predicted proteins | sample AgamicAtAmrz_FD_187165 | JGI IMG/M metagenome (GOLD analysis project Ga0209371, IMG submission 187165) | Agave microbial communities from Guanajuato, Mexico - At.Am.rz (SPAdes) (version 2) | ecosystem: Host-associated > Plants > Roots > Rhizosphere | place: Guanajato, Mexico | collected 2012-06-07
CAAACAACGCGTCATTTGTCGCATATTGGAGTTGCGGCGCCGTCACCCTGACCTGTTCCGCACGGGTAGCTATGAGCCCCTTTTTGAAGGATCTCCATCAATAGTGTCGTATGCGAGGACCCACAGAAACCAGACCGTTATCGTCATGATCCCACGCCTCGGTCTGCAACAACTCCTCGGAAACGAGCAAATCAAGGCAAATGATCTAGCAATGCGCGATAGCTCGCTGGCCAGCTCGCGTGGCGTTTTCACCGATGTCTTGTCCGGAAGCACATACCGCGCCGGTGAGATTGAAGGCTTGCGCCTTGTTGAACATCCGTTCTTTGTGTTCTACCGACAAAACACAGTGTGATGCCGAGGGCCTCGCTCAATCCAACCTGTTCGGCTACCGCGACCCGTTGTGAGAATACGCGCCGGGGTCGGCGATAAAGCGCTTGTCCAGTTGAATGAGCCTAACGTCTGACGCCTACTGCCGCATGTTCCGGGCATGGAGCGCGCCCACACCTGCGATTGGTCTGGGGCAAAGCGGCAATCATTCCGGCAGCTAACCACCGCGACAGGCTTGCGCGCTTCTCAACATTGTCGTGATGATGATCGGATGCCCGCACATCGCATAATCCGGGCGCATGCGCAGATGGAGCCTCAGAATCAAGAATTTCGCACCCGAGGACGAGGCTCTCTGTCAGCGAAGCATGACCGCCGGGCTATTGTTAAAATGAAAGTCCCGCACGAGAGGAATGGCCACTTGCTCGATCACGGCCACGCCGGAATGTGCCCTTGCCACTAGCCAGCGTGAACCACAACACGCGTTTCGGTCGACCACCCCCCGGGGCGCCGTTGGCCCCACGCGTCGCAGACCGCGATCGCCCCTACAGCTCGCCCACGGTCAAGCGCAAGCGACTAGCCTGGGTGATTATAATTAGCTCTATCGGTTATCCTCGAGCCTTCTTTCGGGGAGAAATTTGCTCTACCTCCCCTTGAAGACGGCCCGAAAGATAATGTTTCGTCCTTTTGACGCTGCACAATCTGCGCTTCCTGAGCCGCCTGCAAGAACATGTCGCGAGCCCAGTCTGCGCCTTGACGTCCAGCGAGTGCGGCACGGCAAGCGCTCCTTGCACGGACGTAAGCGGGCCTCTTTTGTCCGGCCATTCATCCAATAGGAAAATGAGAGCATCAAATGGGCCGTAGACGGTTTGTCGCCCACCTTCTGTGCTTAAAATCGTTACGGGGCTAACCCATCGGGAATTATTCATCAACGTGTTCCTCCAATTCACGTCTAACTGTCGGCTGCACTCCCTGTTCCTCAGTGAGACTGAATTATTGCACTCTGACCCGATGCCCTTTCGAGTATAACGGAACCAAAGGTCTTGCTGCCGGTCGATCCAGATCATCCTTAGACTTGCGGTGCAGCAGATGGCGAAAGCTCCTGACGACATTCTTGATCTCGACGAGGACCGGTAGGCGTTGCTCGGCCGCAGCGACCTCACCGTCTGAGGGTTGTTTCAGCGCCTCATCCGACAGGCGATTTTTGTCCCATCTGCTTGCTTTCCAAATTTCCAGGAACATTGGCTCTGGTCAGTGGTTCGTGGTGGCACCAACCTCATGAACTGACAGGACGCATTATGGCGGATGTATTTTGGCTGGTTGTTGTCGGTGGAGGCCCATGCTGCTGGGTGCCGTGGTCGTTTATGTCCTGCTGCGTCAGCGCGGGTTATCGGCCAAGGAGCAGCAAGAACAGGTCCGCAAGGTTCATAAACTTTACGACGGAAAGTAACCGGAAGCGGAAACTGATATGAAGAACTATAGAACTATATTGACATTGGCAGGAGCCGCTGCCGTGGCTCTGGCGATGATCGTGGTCGTCTACTTCGTTAAGACGACGCCGGACACAGCACCGTCAAATTCGCCAGACAGGGGCCAGACGGAAGAGCAAGCACCTGCAGGGCCTGCTGACAGAAACGCGCTGCCGGGCAGCCAGAACACGACGCCCTGACCACAACAGTCATTGAGGGAGAGTTTAACATGAAGCCATTCCATGCCTGCTGCGCCGCACTGTGTCTTTCGATGTTAATGCCCGCTTTCTCGAACGCGCAATCACCCGCGGACTTCACTGTCGAGGCGGCTTCCTTCAATCAGTTTGAAGTGGAGGCGAGCAGGCTGGCGCTTAAAAGCGCGCAGGATGACGCGACGAAAATGTTCGCTAATGACATCATGCGCGACCATGAGAAAGCGCTCGTCGATCTCGCGGATGCTGCTCAAAAAGATGGTACCTCGGTACCAAAGAACATGAGCGCCGAATATGCAGAGAAGATGAGAGCTTTAGAAGCCGTTTCACAAAGTGAGTTCGACCAGGCGTACCTCTCGACGCAGGTTTCGGTCCTCGAAGACGCGAAAACGATGTTCGAAGCCTTTATCAAAACCGGGGTTGCAGGGTCGCTACGTGCATATGCTGAAAATCAGCGCGGCACCCTGCGGACCTATAGTGTCCGTGTTCAGGGCCTGACAACTCCGTGAGACGCTCACGAGCATAACTATGAAATGAGATGCACCTTATCGTCGCGGTATCTGTATCGCTGGATCCCAACTCCGAATGCTGCTCCCTATCGGCAGGAGTTCGAGGAGGATGGCATAAATTTCGGCGTTGCGGTCGAGCCGCAAATCGCCACAAGCGATCTGCATCGGGCAAGGTCACAGCTCGGAGCGTTGATTCCCAGTCGTCGACGACTGCAAGCATCGGTGCGTGAATGAAATTCAATGAACACTTCGGGCCCCGCACTTGAAGAGATTCGAACCTCTGACCGGGTTGATATGCAGACCAGCGCTTTACCTATTCGGTTGATCAAAAGGCACCCGTTTTGGGCTCATGGGAACAATAGTCTCGCCCAGGCGCGCTATAGTAGCAGCTCGTACTGTAGCCGGACATCGCGCAACCACCAATTGTGGAGAGTGTGTGGCCTGCTTCTCACCATAGTCTTTTCGATCCTTGCACACCCTGCCCATGTTAAGGCAACCCAAAATGCGCGGACTTACTCGGCAAGCGAATGCAGCGGGCTCTGCGTATCGGGCGATGATCCAAGCACCGCTACTGCTCTCGCGAGACAGGCCGCCCTTATATCGTCGAATTCGATCAACCGGCAAACAATTTTGGGGAACGCCTCTCTAGCTTTAGCGCCGGCATCAACAGCACGTTTAACGCTACGCCAACCATGTCGACAATATGAGAGGTGGCGTAAAGAATCTTATAGGGGAGATCCTGTAGGCTTTGACGTAAGGCAGGCAGAGCAATGCAGATCGATTTACAAACCCTTTGGTACTTAACAGTCGGAACGCTCCTGGTGTCAGCGTCGCTTCTCCTTTGGGAAAGGCAGGCTTATCCAGGTCGCGCGCACGTGCTCGGTCTTCTGGCGACGGCACTCTTCGCGTTCGTTCTCGGCTGCATGCTTGCAATGAACCGCAGCCACTTTCCGGTCGCGCTCGGCATGGGGGCGATCAACATCCTAATGATGTTGGGCTACCTTTTGGTCCTCAACGCTGCCGCCTGCATCGATGGTCGCCGGTATCTCTGGTCGTCCCTCGCATTGCTAAGCTTCCTAGCACTCGCCTGGGCGATCACTGGCACGCACTTTCCGGCGGCTTTCTGGAACCATGTCTCGTCCATCCCCATCGCGCTGACGTGCGGCCTGACAGCATGGATGCTTCTGCGCAGCCGCACGGTCCAGCGATTGCGCTCACGTCCGATCGCAGTATCGATTTCAGCCGTCCATGCCGTGTTCTACCTTGGCCGAGCGTTCATTGCGCCTGTTATTCTTGAGCGGTACGGGCAAGATCTTATCTCCATCGTCGCGAAGGTGACGATGTACGAGGCCGTCTTGTACTCGGTAGCGATGCCGATGTCCTTTCTGATGATTATTCGAGAGGAGGAAAAGCTCCACCTGCTCCGCATGTCACAAACCGATCAGTTAACCGGCCTTGCAAACCGTCACGCTTTTTTTGAGCAGGCATCTCGGATCCTCCGGGAGCGACATGGTGATCCCGTCTCACTGCTCGCCTTCGACCTCGACCACTTCAAGGCGATCAACGACCTTCATGGACATCCAACCGGAGACAAGGTCTTGCAGTTGTTCGCGGAAACCGCCCGCGAAGAAGCGGGACCCGACGCACTTATTGTCCGGCTGGGCGGTGAGGAATTCGCTGCGCTTCTGCCACGGTGCGACCATTCCCAAGCTCTCAGTCTCGGCTCGGCTATCGCAAGCCGGTTCGCCAAAGCAGCCGCTCGGGCAGAGGGTTTGAAAACCCATGCCACCGTCAGTATCGGCCTTGCAGCACCGGATTGTCACGACCTCGCCGGGATGCTTGCAAGCGCCGATGGCGCGCTATACCGCGCGAAATCCCTTGGGCGGAACCGCGTTGAGGCAGCACGGTCAAACGAAACGAGGCAACAACCCTCAACCAATCCCGTGCCTCATCATTTGCGGTTAGTGGCGACAGGGGTGCCCTGATTCGATGTAGCTCTTGGGTCATCGATTGCGTCGAAATCCGGCGAGCTGGTGGAGCAAGGCACCCTGCCATGACTGTGTTCAATAGCCCGCTGCACATCACGTGCATTTGAGGCTGCCAGCACGAATGGAGCTTTCCAAGTAAGGGCACGTGGAAAGCTAGTCACGTCTCACTTGTACAACGCATCAAGCACCCGGCGAAGTAGCGACACGAGCATATCGACCTCCATGCGACAGTCCTGTTGTCATTTCCGCATTGCCTTGGCGCAAGATTGCGCGACGTGCCGGCAATCGTACGAGTGCTGTCTGTGTCGCAAAGGTGGGGCGCAAAAGTGGCCGACTTTTTCTCCATCCCGTGGCAGGTCTTTTCTCCGCCGTTGACAATTCCATTCCTCCTCAGCGGTCCAGGGCACCTGATTAAGTGAAATTTGCTTTTATGATAAAAGTCTTCGTTAGCCCTGATCAGATCAGGAACTGGTCGCACAGTAGAAATCCGGCTATCTGGGTTGGCGGATACGGCCATTGTCTCATACTCGACACTCGCGCCGGTGAAACCCGCGGCGGTTGGAGATACCACCTTTGAATCGCGACAAAAGGTGCCTCGACGAATGGTGAGAAGAGAGCGCCGCGCCTGGGTCAGCAACGTCCACTTCTTCTCGAAGAACTTCCCGCAGGATTTCCGCATCAGCCAGAACCGCGGCGAAGGCATGATCCTGCAGGGCACGCGCGACTGGACGGATTACGCGATCGAAGCCGACATGATGCTGCATCTCGGCGATCACGGTGGCCTGGTGATCCGCGCCGGAGGGCAGCGCCGCTATTATGCGGCCCAGGTGACGCGTCAGGGGCAGTTGCAGATCGTCTGCCGCAAGGACGAAAAGCAGACCGTGCTCGCCTCCGCGCCGCTTCGCGTCGAGTTCGAGACACGCTTCACGATGAAGTTCTCCGCCAAGGGCGGCAAGCTTTCGGTGAAGGTCGGCGATACCGTGGTCGAGGCCAATGACCAGACCTTTGCCGGCGGTTCCGCCGGCCTGATCATCCACGAGGGCGCCCTGTCGGCCACGCGCATCCATATCGGCGCGGCATAAGGAGGACTTCATGGCAAGCGTCACGATCGACAAGGTCGCCAAGCGTTTCGGCAGCGCCGAGGTCATCCACGGCATCGACGCGGCGATCGGCGACGGCGAATTCGTCGTCCTCGTCGGGCCGTCGGGCTGCGGCAAGTCCACCCTGCTGCGGATGATCGCAGGGCTGGAGGACATTTCCGGTGGCACGATCTCGATCGGCGGAAAGGTGGTCAACACCCTGCCGCCAAAGAGCCGCGACATCTCGATGGTCTTCCAGAACTATGCGCTCTACCCGCATATGACCGTCGAGGAAAACATGGCCTTCTCGCTGACGCTCGCCGGCGCCAGCAAGGCCGAGAAGCAGAAGAAGGTCCGCGAGGCCGCCGAGATCCTCGGCCTAGAAAGCCTGCTGCAACGCAAGCCGAAGGCGCTTTCCGGCGGCCAGCGCCAGCGTGTCGCCATGGGCCGCTCGATCGTCCGCAATCCGCAGGTCTTCCTCTTCGACGAACCGCTCTCCAATCTCGATGCCAAGCTGCGCGTCCAGATGCGCGGCGAGATCAAGAGCCTGCACCGGCGTTTGGGAACGACGATGGTCTATGTGACGCATGACCAGGTCGAGGCGATGACCATGGCCGACCGTATCGTCGTCATGCAGGCCGGCCGCATCGAGCAGATCGGCACGCCGCTGGAGCTTTACGACTGGCCGGCCAATGCCTTCGTCGCCCAGTTCATCGGCTCGCCTGCGATGAACCTGTTCCCGGCAACCGTATCCGCCGGACAGCTGGTGCTGGAGGACGGACAGGCCTCCGGTCTCACCGCACCGGGAGGGGCGAGAGAAGGCCAGAAGCTGCTAATCGGCAAGCGCCCTGAAGAAATCGCCCTCGGCCCGGAAGGGTCACTCGAAGCTATCGTCGAGAATATCGAGCCGACCGGTTCGGAAACCTTTCTCGAACTGAAGCTCGGCAGCCAACTGGTCTCGGCGGTTCTGCGCGAGCGGCCATGGTTCGAGGTCGGCTCTGTCCAAAGGATTTCTCTTGGTCAGGGCGCGGTACATTTATTCGATGCGCGAGACCGGCGGCAACGTCTTTTTCCCTAAGCTTTGCAATTGAACGTAAGTCAAACGCATCGTTCGGGTTTCTGGAGTGGCCAACTGTCGAGTCGACAACAAACAAGACTGTGTGCTCAGACAAACGCGGTTAGTCATCTGCAGCGAAAAGAGATGAGTGCTCCTCGGCTAAGGAGCGGTCATGAGTCGTTCGACCGGGGTCGGCCTCTCTACGGTGCAAGCTCTTTTGGAACCTTGCCTTTCTTTCACGGCAAAGAGCATCGTGCGCGGAACCACGTCGCCCACATTTATAACGTCTGCTTCAAGTAAATGTACTAGAGCAGCTTCCTTCGGTTCAGGCAGGCCTCGAACGGGGGTCTCCACGATGCGCGGCGCTGGCACCGCTTTGCCAAATGCTCTCGCACTCCTCGGTGCGGGAGACAATGAGAGTCTGCTTCGTCATAACGACCATTCCATTCCCGATCGGGGCCTACAGGATGCAGCGAACGATCCACGGGCCGAATATTCATTTTTAGAAATTGCTCGTTACCGCGAGTAAAATGTCTCAGAATGCTTTTCGCCCGAGGCAAGAAGGCCTTTCGCGCGAAGCCACTATTTCATTGGAAGAAACAATCCCTTGTGAAATGAGGCGGTTCTCGCTCCCAGGAAGATGGATGATTATCACCGCGACAACAAACCCGGTGAGGATTCGAACCATGAACAACAAGCCAATTAATGTAGCTGAAACGCCGCAAAAACTCGCATCATTGACGAGCGCAATTGCGTTGGCAGTAATTCTCACGGCCCCGGTCGCTAACGCTGCCGATGTCAGCGCCCCCACGCCCCAAATGACCTATCGTACAATCGAGATTGACGGGTCGAAGATCGCCTATCGGGAAATCGGCGCGCACGATAAACCAGCAATCCTTCTGCTACACGGCGTTCCAAGCTCATCGCGGATGTACGACGATCTGATGAGAAGGCTCGGAAACGAGTATCATCTCGTGGCCCCTGACTATCCAGGGTTTGGCAACAGCGAGGCGCCTTCCCCGCAGGATTATACGTATACGTTCGATCACTTGGCTGAGACCATCATCAAGCTGACTGATGCGCTCAAGCTCGATCGATATGTGCTCTTCATGCAGGATTATGGTGCTCCGGTCGGGATGCGCGTCGCTACGACGAGACCCCAATCTGTGATCGGTACAATTTTTCAGAATGGCAACGTCTACGAAGAGGGGCTCGGCCCCATGTGGGAAAAGAGAAAGGCATTTTGGAACAACCGCGGCGAACTCCAGGCTGAAGTCGTTAAACAGCACCAGTCTCTCGCTGTGACCCGAGCCCGTCACCTTGGAACAGATCCTGATATCGAGGCCTATAATCCGGATCTGTGGATGGACGAGTACGCGTATCTCAACCGACCCGGGCAGGACCAGATCCAGTCGGACCTGATTTTCGACTACCAGAACAACATCGCGGCTTACCCGATTTGGCAAAGCTGGTTGCGCGAGCACAAACCATTAACTCTTGTCATGTGGGGAAAGTATGATCCAGCATTTACGGTCGCTGGCGCCGATGCCTTCAAAAAGGATTTACCGGAGGCAGACATTCATATTTTGGATGCGGGTCATTTTGCGATGGATACGAAGTTGGATGAAGTGGCGAGTTTCACGCGAGCATATATGGCTAGACTTCCGCGATGACGCTAGCCGAGATCGGATCAAAAAGCGGCGCGCATTTGAGATTTCGGCCCCCAAGGATCTGTAGTGAAACAACGCTTGATGAGATCGCTAACTTCCAGCGATGATACGTCGGCCGCGTCCTTTGCTCCTGGAAAACCGCTATCTCTGAGGTCTCGCGGCTACTCTGATCTGGATAATTGCTGCAACTACAACAAAAGCTGGCGCGTCTCCGGCCCACTGCTTCTCACATGACCTCGAATTGCCGGAACAGAGTATTGCACAAAACAGCAGTGGTCGGCGCGGCTGCTTGGTTTTAAGCTCGATCCCGATTACGCGCTTTTCGCGCGAACAAAGGCGCAGGTTATGACGAAAAAAGATGTTCAATACGCAAGCGATGTCGCCTTTACGCCCTCCGTTAAAGACATTCAAGTCAGGAAAGGGTCACGACGCGGTTACGAGCGAATGGAAACCGGCGGCTCTTGGCAGACCGACATAACGGACGATCTTGCAGCTTTCATAGAAAGCAGAACGACCGTCTATCTAGCGACCGTTAATCAAGACGGTCAGCCGTACGTGCAGCATCGGGGTGGCCCGCCTGGCTTTCTCAAGGTTTTGAACAATACCACGATTGGTTTCGGCGACTTCTCAGGTAATCGTCAGTACATCACCCAAGGAAATCTTGTCGATAATCCGAAGGCTTTTCTTTTTTTGATGGACTACACCTACCGTCAACGTGTCAAAATTTGGGGTGAAGCGAAAGTAATTGAAAACGACGCGGATCTCGAGGCTCGTCTCAAGCCTGCGGATTACAATGCCCGCGTAGAGCAGGCGATAGTTTTCACAGTGACGGCATGGGATTCGAATTGCCCACAACATATCCCCCGAATGGTAGATGAGAGCGTCGTCAAACAGCTGTTAGCGGAAAAGGAACAAAAGATATCAGAACTCGAGGAGAAAATCGCGCTGCTCGAGGCACATACTGGTCCATCACAGTAACTATGGAAGGTCTGCCGACGGCTGCTGGCCTGATGCATCGACGCGTTATCAATTAGGTTGGCATCAAAGGGTCTGACGGTGAAGTTTGCTTGTCGAGAGTTGAAAACGGCTCTCGTTCTAGGTTGCCACCGCGCGTCCTATACAGAACCAGGTGATCCGGGCCTCATGCGCCGTTAAGAAGTACCAGCGTAAACATATCGACTTGATTTGCTCCGCGTAGGGCGCCTGACCCTCAACAATATAAGGAACGAGCCATGAGTGAGTTGAAAATCGCCGTCATTGTTGGAAGTACCCGGATGGGTCGGTTTGCGGACCACCCCGCGAAATGGATTCAACAAATTGCGGACCAACGCGCCGATCTGAACGTCGAGATTCTCGATCTGTTGGACTTTCCCATGCACTTTTTCGGTGAAGAGCGCGCGACCACCGCGGAAAGCGACACTGCGGAGCGGTGGAAGAAGGCTTTGCGCGAGTTTGACGGCTTTATTTTCACCGTAGCAGAATATAACCATGCGCCAACGGCTGTGCTTAAGAATGCTATTGACCTTGGCGAGTTCATTCACAAGCCGGTTGCTTTCGTCGGTTATGGCGGTGTCGGCGGAGCTCGCGCCGTCGAGCAACTCCGGTTGATCTTCGTTGAGATGAGTGCGGTCTCCGTCAAAACAGGTGTTCACATCTCCTTCCCCGAATACCTATCGGTGGTCAAAGACGGCAAAACTCTAGGCGATTATCCTCATTTGGACGAGGCGGCGAAAAACCTCCTCGATCAGCTTACTTGGTGGGGACGCGCCCTTAAGGCTGCAAGGTTGTCTGTGTAGACGCACCCCGCCTAGATTCAGACCTAGGCGTCAAAAAAGCAAGTCTCGACTTGCTTAATCAGGGCTGGGAGCGAAGCGCTGCGCTTCCAGCGTCTAGCCGCATCTCACTATGATGGAAATTTGGAGGAAACCGTAATGACCGCTGATTGGCCGCCACTATCGCCTTATCGAACTGGGATAAAGGGGCTATGCCCCCGTTGTGGCCGGGGTCACTTGTTTAAGGGGTTTCTCACCTTGAAATCCAACTGTGAGGTCTGCGGGCTGGACTACGCGTTTGCCGATCCGGCGGATGGCCCGGCATTTTTTGTGATCTGCTTTACAAGCGTGCCAGCTGTCGGCATCGCATGTTGGTTAGAAGTCGCCTACCAGCCGCCTTTATGGGTCCATCTCTTTACGTCTCTTCCACTTGTTGTCCTGGCGTCAATCTTGCCACTCAGGCCCTTGAAAGGTTGGCTGGTGAATAGCCAATATTTCTTCAAAGCTGAGGAAGGAAAAATTGACCGAGGCACTCAAGGATAATCCGACTCGAAAGACGAGGCGACGGTCGACCGCTAATAGTTATTTATCTAGATGCAGCGCGGCTTGAGGGGACGGACCGCCGAGCATGTGAGATCGTTGGATCCGATGATACATAACTCAGATCGTCGCGCTCCGTTCCTGACCGCCACACAGTGGAGAAGGTCGGGCTAGACGTGCGAGACGATCAGGCTCCCTCGGCTTACGCAGCCTGACACTCGCGCTCATTACATTCATCAAGCGAAACAATGTCTTCGCCAGCTCGAGGCTTCAAAGCCTTGTTCGCGAGCCGCATTATGTTGGCGACCAAAGCGAGAGGCTGCAAAAATGTTCGAAGACATCACTATTGCGCGTTGGCTTGAAGAAGCCATGACATCCAACAGGCGCTCGCCGAGCGGCTTCGGCGGAGCGATACCTTATGAGCTGGAGCAGCATGAAGCGCCTGCTATCTCCCAGCTTGGAGCCGAGCGATATGGTTACTTGCGCGATTATTACGAGCAAATGATAGCACGCTCATTTTGACGAATGCTCCCGCGATCAGTCATGAAAACTTGATTTGAAAGGAAGTCTCAGATGAAAACAGTTTCTTATACACTTGAAATAAATCCTGAAGGCGTAGAGCCGGTGCTGACGGCCGACCAGGTTTGGAAGGGTCTCGAGATGAAGGCGAACAACGCACTTCCATTTGTGCCTGGGATGTCTCGTTGTGACGTCATCAGTCGATCCGATAATGGCCTGTTGCGTCAGATCACTCTGCCCACTGGTGATTATGAAGAGAGAATAACCTTTTTTCCACCCGTCCAAGTTCAATTCGAAAGGGTCGGTAGCGATGGCTTCATTCAAAACACGATCAGCGAAAGCGAAAAGGGGTTGTGGCTCACCTTCACCTTCAGCGTCCCTTTCGAGGGAGCATCGGAAGGTTCTGACGAAGAGCTCGCTCTGATCAAGGAGATGCGTCGCAGCTACATTACCGCAGTGGTATCAACGTTGAAGAAAGTCCGTGAGCTTGTGAGTGCCGGCAAGCTTTAGATTCCATGCCCAACCTAAAGTCGTTGTTCTTTATGCTTTAGGCAGCACAATGAACACGACAGAAGGATGGAGATCAACGTGCCATCCCATTCCCACATGCCTTGTTCAAGACTGCTGTTACTTGAACATGTTTTATAGATCCGTGAACGGCTCCTTCCCCGCCGCTCCACTGCGGTCCTCGCCGCAGTCGCCTGCCCCCGTCGCAGGCTTTGCTGCCTTCGGTACCGCCACCGAAGGCAGCTTTTTTCGCGAATATCAAAGGAGCTTTGATATTCGCGGCGGCGGTTCTCAGGGAAGCTCTGAATTGCGCGACGCCGTCATCGGCCTATCTCAGGCGACACAAGCTCTGCATTGCTCAGCCGACAGGGCCGAAAGACCCTGCAGATAAGGTCCTGGACGGCGTTTGAAGTCAACACATTGCACGAAAGCTGCCTGCAGCCGCGGGACCATTCGGAATGACGTTCTATTCGGAATTCGGCACGACGGGTCCGCTTCGTCGTCTCGTGAGAACGGCCGGAGAGTGCGACCGAAGGACTTTGATGGCAACAGTATGCCCGCCTTATGTGTGCGAGCGAGCCGTCAGTCACGGATGGCGCTGAAAACGATATAAAATTTTCTTCGGCCCTCTACAAAGGACCAAGCCTTCGCCCGCGCCGCGTGAGCCGCAACGGAGTGGTCTGGCACTTAAAATCGCATGAGCCAATGGTAGATGGCCGCGAAAGAAGGAGCGGGCCAGAAATAGGCTCTTCACGTGATCGCAGGACGTGTGAACTGCCCCCCATTTCGACCGGACAGTCGGAGTAAGCAGAAAGGCTCAAGCACAGGCTTGGGTATAGGCTTATGTCTAACGACTATCGACACGTTGAATTGCTGACGGGTGATGTTCGCCGCAGGCGGTGGACAACCGAGCAAAAGCTGACAATCATTGAGCAGAGTTTCGAACCCGGCGAGACGGTATCTTCGACCGCTCGCCGTCATGGCGTCGCGCCCAATTTGCTTTATCGGTGGCGCCGGGTTGCGGAGCGGCCCGCCATCGTCATGGCGGGCTCCACTTGGAGATCGTCACGGGCGCTCCTTTATAAGCCGGAGTGCCTGATTTGGGGTCGAAATCGGAGAGGGCCATCACCTTATTAAGTTCTGGATAGTAGCCTGCGACCGAGCCTTGTGGAATGTTGAATTCAACCGCTATGAAACCAGTCAGGACACGTGTTTTTAAAGGTTTGCCGATGGCCATTCCAGCGACCTGAACTTGCTCCCCTTCGGCGATACCGCGTACGTCCATATCGGCTTTGTTCATAAGGATCACGTCCCGTCTGCCAAAAATGCCCCGATAACGGTCATCCATGTTATAAATAGTCGTGTTGTACTGACCATGGGCACGAATGGTCGTGAGAACAAGGCACTCGCCGTCGATCAATCGCGCATCGTCTTCAAGCCCTGCAGCAACGAGAAAATTGGCTTTCCGATTTGTTGTATGCCACTCACGCCTCGATGCAGGGATATCCAGACGGAAACCGCCTGGCTTTCGTACTCTGACATTGAAGTCGAAGAATTCAGGAAAGACGATCTCGATTTTGTCACGGATACGGTCATAGTCTTCCACCAGTTCATCCCATGGTATCTCGTAACGGGAACCGATTGTGGCCTTTGCTAGCCCGGCAATGATCGCTGGCTCTGACATAAGTTGGTCGCTTGGCGGTTTAAGAAAGCCCTTTGAGGCGTGAACCATCGACATCGAGTCCTCGACTGTGACGGATTGGGGCCCGGTACCTTGCAGGTCTTGGTCGGTTCTGCCTAGGACAGGCAGCAAGATCGATGTTTTCGCAGTGAGCAAATGGGATCGATTAGGTTTTGTAGCGATGTGCACGGCCAGTTCTAGTTGGCGCATGCCTTCGAACACAACATCGGGGTCTGGCATAGCGACAGCAAGATTTCCTCCGAGGCAAATGAGTGCTTTGGATTCGCCTGATATAATCGCTTCCAAACTTTCGACTGCGTTATGACCTTTCTCCGCAGGTGGTCGAAAACCAAAAGCTCTCTCGATACCGTCCAGAAGTGCAGCGCTCGGCATTTCAGTGATGCCGACGGTTCGATCGCCCTGTACGTTTGAGTGCCCGCGCAACGGGCACAGTCCGGCCCCCGGCTTTCCAATGTTTCCCCGTAGCATGAGAAGGTTCGCCAATTGCTGAACAATCTCGGTTCCGGCGAAGTGCTGCGTCACACCCATCCCATAACAGATGATGACCCGGGCGGCGCTTACATAGGTATTCAATGCGTTCTCGAAGTCGCTAGGTCCTAAGCCAGACCTCCTGTAGATTTGGTCCCAGGTTGTTCTCTCTACGTCAGCTTTAACCTCTCCAAGTCCGGAAGTATGATCTTCGATAAAATCCCGGTCGAGAAGGCCGGCGCCGCCATTTTCAATATCCAGACGATCTCGTTCAAAAAGCAGTTTCATCAGTCCTTTCAATAGAGCCATGTCCCCTCCCATTTTGATTTGGTAGTAGGAGGATGCAATAGGCGTCGAGGATAGAGTAATCATCTCGATAGGATTTTGCGGAGCCGCAAATCGTTCCAGTGCGCGTTCGCGCAACGGATCGAATACCATGATCGGGACACCTCTTTTAGAGGCGTCGTGCAACGTGGTCATCATTCTCGGGTGATTGGTTCCGGGGTTGTGACCGATGCTGATGATCAGGTCACATTTCTCGAAATCAACCAACTCCACAGTACCCTTGCCAACTCCGATCGAGTGAGGAAGCCCGACCGACGTCGCCTCGTGGCACATGTTCGAGCAGTCGGGAAAATTGTTCGTGCCAAAGGCGCGAACGAACAACTGGTAGAGGAATGCAGCTTCGTTTGAGGCGCGGCCCGACGTGTAAAACTCGGCCTGATTTGGATTTGATAACTCGCGCAAACGCTGCCCGATCATATCAAATGCCTGCTGCCACGAGATCGCTTTGAAGCGATCGCTTGCTACATCATATATCATCGGTGAGGTCAGGCGACCGGAATCTTCTATGCGGTGGTCGTCCCAAGCCCACATTTCGGATACGGTGTGAAGCGAGAAGAACTCAGGATCCGCCCGTTTCCGGGTGCCCTCCCATGTAATCGCCTTCGCGCCGTTTTCGCAAAACTCAAATGCAGAGGTATGGTCGGGATCCGGCCACGCGCAGCCCGGACAATCGAAGCCTTCCGGCTGGTTTGCTTTGAGTAACGCGTAACGCCCGTTAAAGAGAGTTGTTGTTCCTTAAGGGCCCTGGCAACTGCTTTTAGGGCACCCCATCCTCCCGCTGGCGCACGGTAGTCAGCAATACCCTCCAACTTGTCTTCCGTCATGCTAGCCTCCGATCGGTTACACTACGGAAATGGGAGCCGCATTTTCCTTCGATGTCTTGATCGTCACGGTCGCGATTTGTACGGGAGCAAAAGTAGCTTGGGTAGGGCGACGCTCTCAAACCACTAGCTGCTTTGAACACCAACGATACCAGCCTCATCCAAACGCTGTTCCGATTTCAGCAACTATGAGTTCCGGCCGTTGCCGCTAGTGGATATGCCGTTCGAATGACACCTTTAGAGCAGTCGAGTGATCAACCACCGACACCAACAATCAAAAGGATATGACAATGTCATACGACCGGATTACAGCCCAGAACTCCGCAGTTCTTTTCGTCGATCACCAGACAGGCCTGGCCAACGGCGTGCAGACCCAAAGCCCGCCGGAGTTCAATAATAACGTCAAGGCCTTCGCGACCCTTGCTAAGGTTTACAAACTGCCCGCGATCATTACGACCAGTGCTTCCGATGGTCCAAACGGCCCTATCATGCCAATCGTGACAAACCTTCTTCCAGACGCAACCATCGTCCACCGCCCTGGCGAGATCAATGCTTGGGATAACAAGGACTTCGTTGCTGCGGTTAAGAACACCGGGAGAAAGAAGCTGCTAATCGCTGGCATCTCGACCGAGGTCTGCCTCGCTTTTGCAGCGCTATCAGCCAAGGAAGATGGCTATGACGTCTATGCAGTTATCGATGCTTCTGGAACATGGAACAAGATCGTTGAGGACGCCGCCATTGCTCGTATGGTGCAAGTCGGCATCAAGCCCATCACTTGGGTAGCAGTAGGCGCTGAACTTCTCGGCGACTGGCGTTCGGAGCATGGTCAGGAGCATGCGCAACTGATGGGCGATCACCTCCCCTTCTCTGCCAACAACATCTCTGGCTACCTAGCGGCCAAGGGACAGTGAGGGCGACGGCCGGGGGCGCTGGCTGGGGGTTGTTTAATTGCCCGCAGCTGCGCCCTCTGCCACATCAACATATACAGATCCGGATATGAGAACTGGATTTTCGGCTTACCAGCTCAGCCGGTAGCTTTAGAGCCATATTCGGGGATTACGAAGGTATTCAAAATGGAAGTCGGAATTTTCAGCGTTGGCGAAGTTACAGCCGATCCCTCGACGGGCAACGCGCAGACAGAGCACGAAAAACTCCAGGCTATGGTGAAGATCGCCGTCCATGCCGACGAGGCTGGACTAGACGTATTCGCGATCGGCGAACATCACAACCCACCCTTTGTACCCAGTTCCCCTACCACCATCCTGGGCTACATTGCGGGTCAGACAAAGCAGATCACACTGTCAACGTCGACAACGCTAATTACGACCAACGACCCTGTAAAAATCGCCGAGGATTTTTCAACGCTGCAGCAGCTTTCGGCGGGCCGTGTCGACTTGATGCTGGGACGCGGCAACACGCCCGCCGTATATTCCTGGTTTGGGAAAAACGTCGAGGACGGTGTAGCCCTGACCGTTGAAAATTACGGGCTCCTGCACAGGCTCTGGCGTGAGGATCGTGTGGATTGGGAGGGTAAGTTCCGCACCCCTTTGCGCGGGTTCATGTCCACGCCTCGGCCGTTTGAAGCGAAGCCGCCGCTTGTGTGGCATGGTTCCGTATCGAACCCCGATGTCGCCGAAATCGCGGCGTATTACGGCGATGGATTTTTTACCAACAATCTCTTCGGCCCGGTCGAACATTTCGGTCGACTTGTGAAACTGTATCGCGAGCGCTTCGCCCACTACGGGCACGGGAAGGCCGAAGAAGCAATCGTCGGCGCTGGAGGGCAGATCTTTATGCACCCCAACTCTCAGGAGGCTTTGGCCCAATACCGGCCTTTCTTTGCCAACTCCAGGATTTATCGGGGCGCCGGACTCGAGCAGGTCCTGAACAACACCTCACTCGCCGTCGGAAGTCCCCAGCAAGTGATCGACAAAGTCCTGACGTTCAGAGAACATTTCGGTCGTTACCGCCGCCAGCTCTTCACACTCGAAATGGGCGGCGTTCCGCTCAAAACCGTCCTTGAACAAATTGATTTGCTGGCCGAGCGAGTTGCGCCAGTCCTTCGCAGAGAGATGTCCGCGACACAGCCCGTTTGAGGCTGCATCTTGCTCACTGCAATTAGATAAGTTCTCGACATTGCAGGCTTTAACGCCTCTTCATACAGACCCTGAGGACGCGCTGGTTCCTGCACCGCCGGGCTAGAAGCTATTGCGCCGTTTCGGCTTTACGAGACCATCCCCTGCGGTGCTTCAAGCTGGCGTCCAAAATGCGGTGGTAGCTTACAATACCCTAAACATTTCCACGTTTAATCATTTGCTGGCGAGGACACGGCGCTTGTAGGTCTCGGCAGGCCGTGGCTTTGCAGCACCAGAGAGCGGAAGCACTCGCGGCTTTCTTTCGGCATGTGTTGTTGTCACACAGCCCTCAAACGATAAAAACTGCGGCGCCGCAAGCGTCGTGGGAAACATCTAGAACTGCAAGAACAGGCGGTTCTTGGCATGAGGTCGCCAAGAACGATCATTCGATGGCTGAAGCCATTGTGTCGCCGGATCCTGCAAGTACACATCTTAGAGTCAAAGCGTACCTGTTGAACTGTTGCAGCGGGCGGAAGAAAGCATTTGCGATTTGGGAGCTTAAATAACACTCCAGATACACTATTCTCATGGATGACGCTCGGCGAAGAACTCGCTGTCACCCGTAAGAAGTCACCTTTGACACTGGGTCTCAACGACGAGCGGAGAACGTAGCCATGAAGAATTAAACTCGGAGACCTCCCGTGACGAAGAACCCATTGACACCGATCATGCGTATACACATCCGACTGGCGACAGAAGCCAGGGAAGCATCAATCGACGAGAGCCTGATCGCGGAGGCGCGCGAGCTGGGACTAACTGGCGCCGAGATTGACGCGGCGGTGCGTGGGGCAAGTTTCAATGCTGTCACAGATGTCGCCGTCAAATATGCCCTTGCTGTCCGCGAGGGGAATGACGTCGCGGCAGACGCTGCAAAGAAGAAGCTGATTGCTTTTACCACAACGGATTTCAGCCGGCAGATCAAGGAAATGCTGTCCGCACCGATTTAACAGCCGATATGACGGCTATGTCAACACCATTGGTCGTTCCGATCCGGTGATGCTATTTGCAAACCGAGGATGCAGCGAAGTGGCGAAATTATTCAAGGAGGGGAACGCATGGATCGCTGGCAAGCCATGAAAGTATTCGTAAAAGTCGCAGAAGCGGAGAGCTTCGCGGACGCTGGACGTCAACTCCACATGAGCCCTCCTGCCGTGACGCGCGTTGTTTCCTCGCTAGAGGATATCATCGGAACTCGTCTTCTGACGCGCACCACCCGATCCGTGAAGTTGACCGAGTCGGGTAACAGGTATTTCACCGACTGCCAGAGGCTGTTAGCGGATCTTGCAGACGCCGAGGCGGCAGCAGCGGGCGCATTTGCAAAACCCACCGGGACACTCTCTATTACTGCTTCTTCCATGTTCGGCACGATGTTCGTCCTACCTGTGGTCACGGAATACCTGGATGAGTATCCGGATGTGATTGGACGGTGCTTGTTCTTGGATCGCGTGGTAAACATCGTCGATGAGGGTATCGATGTTTCGATACGTATCGGCCACCTGCCGGACTCGGGCTTTTCCGCCATTCGAGTTGGCTCCGTGAAGAGGGTGATCTGCGGATCCCCTGACTATTTCGATCAGAATGGCGTTCCTCTCACGCCCTCGGATCTATCTCGTCACCGGATTGTCGCTTCAACGAGTGCATGGTCATCATTGGAGTGGCGTTTCGGTTCGGAGCAAAAGACGGTCGTGCATGTGAGCCCGCGTCTTTTTACAAGCTCGAACGAGGCAGCGATCGCCACAGCGGTCAAGGGATGGGGCCTCACCCGCGTGCTTTCATACCAGATTGCCCCGGAACTCGAACGCGGCCAACTTCAGACAGTTCTGGCTGATTATGAGGAAGAGCCGCTGCCTATTCACGTCGTTCACCCTGACGGTCGTCACGCCTCGGCAAAGGTGCGAAGTTTTGTAGATTTCGCCGTGGCAAAGCTTAGGGCGAACCGGCATTTCAGCTGATTTCTTTTCGACCGCGCGTTGCCGCGCGGTCGCCGTTCCCAAACAGTCTGGGTATCGCCCAGATCTACTTGGCCGCTTTTTCGATGATCTTCACGACTTCGGCCGGGTGGGAAACCATCACGACATGGGATGCGCCGCTTACAGCAACCGTTTCTTTAGAGGACGCCCGCTCGGCCATCCATCCCAATGCTTTCGCTGGGATGTTCTTATCCTTCTCACCATAAATAAAGTAGGAGGGAATTTCCTTCCATGCCGCACCTGGCGCCGCCTCAGTAAGGGCCGACAGCGTTACAGGGCGCTGTGTATCGGCCATGAGAGCGGCGACGGCGGCTGGCACATCGGCGGCGAATTGGCCATGGAATTTTGCTTTAGCAATATACATATCCTTGCCACCGTCAGCCAAGATGACGGGTTCGTCGAGTGTCGGCTCCAGCGTACTACCGGGAAACTTGGCACTCAGATCCGCAGCTGACTCGCCGATATCAGGTGCGAAGGCTCCAACAAACACCAACGATTTGACGTTCTTCATGCCTACGGCGGACGCACTGATGACAGATCCGCCATAAGAGTGGCCCACGAGAACCACTGGCATCTTGATGCTTGAAACGATCCTTGCGACGTAATCGCCATCGGTTTTTACGCCTCTAAGGGGATTTGCAACGGCCACTACTTCGAAGCCGTCCTCGTGCAGTCGCGAAATCACCCCATTCCAGCTCGAAGCGTCAGCGAAGGCTCCATGAACTAGAACGACGGTCGGCTTAAGCGATTGTGCACTGGCCGGCGCTGCAACAACGCCCGCGATAAGTCCCGCGGACAGTACCCTCTTGATTGTCAGCATATCGATCTCCTTCTTAGAGAGTTGGGATTTTTTCAATTTGGGTCGCTAGTCGGTTACCACGTGAGAAAACCGACGTGCATGGTGGGCAGCGGTCAGAGTGCGAGTTCCATCACACCGGCGTCTCCAAGATCCGTCTGTGCGGGGTATGCACTGCAAATAAGGACCTCCTCATCGCCCGCTGCAGCCTGAGGCGGCGTTGTATAGGCCACTTTTCCCTTCACCATCCGGGTAGCGCAGGTCCCGCAGGTTCCTCCTCGGCAGCTGTAATCCGGGGACAATCCTTCAGCCTCGGCAAGGTCCAACAACGTGCCACTTCCGGGACGCCACAGTGCCTGCTTTCCAGATTCCGTGAAGACAACGGGGACGTCATTTGTTGAGGGAAGAGCGCCTACAGCGGTCATTGAGCCGATATCTGGGCGACGCTTGACCGAAGCCGGGCCAAAGCTTTCGGCGAAGATCCGTTTGTCTGCTACGCTAAGGGACCGCAGCCCGTCGTAAGTGTCTTGCATGAAAGCGGGTGGACCGCAAAGATAAAAGTCGAAGTCCCCGAATGGCAGGACCTTTTTCAAAAGAGCGATGTTTATGCGGCCGATTTCATCGTAATCAACGTCTTTGACGGCTTCTTCTTTAGAGGACAGCACTCGAGTCAACGAAACAGCGCCGTCACCCTGCGAGACCAGATCGGCGAGTTCATTTGAAAAGCCCTGTTCCGCCTTGCTTCGCGCGGAGTAGATCATCCACGTCTTGCGCATCTTCTGTTTCCGCCGACCTTCATAAACAATGTGTCGTAGCATCGCCAACATGGGAGTGATTCCCACTCCGGCTGCCAATAGAACGGCGGGACGCTCTTCTAGGGGATCAATTGTGAACCCACCGGCAGGCGCGCGCACCTCAATGAGTGAACCGACATCCAATTCGTGCAAATGTTGGGAGACCCGCCCCTCTCTTTTTACGCTTATCCGGTAGCCAGCGTCTGACGGCGCAGCCGAGAGCGTGTAGGTTTTGATGACGGGATCCTCATCACCCCCAAGTAGGACACGGATTGGAAGATGTTGTCCTGCCTTATGGGGGATCAGTCCCGCTCCATCACTTGCCGAGAGGTAAATTGACCTGATGACTGAACTTTCATCGACAACCCGATCAACTTTGAACGGCCGCCATGTCTTAGCGAGTTCCGCGGCTTTCAATCGTTCACTTGCTTGGCTCCAGTCACCTGTCATCGTTGAGAACGGGCTCTCGCCTCCATCTCTCGTACTCCAGCGGATGGGCAGTGCTCCGCGGCGTCTTACAATACGCTCTGGGCGAAACGTCCAAAGCCTCTCTGCGCCCTGAAATGCGGCGATTTCAGGTGAGTTCAGAAGAACCTCCGCCCGTCCGCTCAACTGGAGGACGTCACCTGTATGGGCGTCGAGAAACGTCAGGCCGGCGCGGCCATTCAGGGCGATATTTCCAAGAGTGTTGAAGAAAAAATTCCCGTTGAAGTCAGGGATCGTGAAGAGCCCGTCAGCGCCTACCCGGACGAAACCCGGCTTTCCTCCGCGATGAGACACGTCGACCTGGCGGTCTCCGCCAACGTCCGCATAAGAGGCAACGAAAAATGTATCGGCCAGGCCTATTAGAGCTCGAGCCTCATCGTCGAGACCATCCAGAGCCTCCACAACCGGTTCGAAAGCGGCTGCCGGATCACGCTCAAAGTGGTGGTCACGATACTGGATATACCTCGGGCAATTTCCGTAGCTATGGATCACTTGCAGATCAAAACCGGCTTTGTTGTGCCGACGGATATTTCCGTTGAGCCGGTTTCGCCTGCGTGTGTGAAGCTCGATGCCAAGAACGCCTATTGGCGCACCTTCGTGGGCACCCCCAAATGCGGGATCGGACTGATCAAATTGGGTACCAATGCTGAGCGTATGCTCATCGCTCGCCCTGAGAAATCCTGGATGCCCGGTCAAAAACGTTGCCCACGGATGGCCGTGACGGTCAACGGCACCAACGACCAGGAAGGGAAGTTGAGGATAAAACTTTTGATGCTGTTCTATCAGACGACTTCTGATGAAGCGGCGCCCTACGTCGTGCATCTTTTCCATGACCCCGACGGACGACTGGATTTCAATCTCGCCCTTGTGCCATGGCGCTTCCGCCAGTTCGTAAACAATCTTTGCATCAGCCGCCATGGCAGTCTCCCAAAGGTGCGTTACGCTGCAAGACCAACCGGCGTCTTCCCGAATTCGACGAAGCCCGGAAGAGACTCGACACGTTCGAGCCAGGCGCGAACATTGGGATAAGCGGAAAGGTCTACGTTGCCCTCAGGAGCACGTGCGGTGTAGCTATAGATCGCGACATCAGCAATTGTGGGACGGTCAGACACAAGCCACCGACGGGTAGCAAGTTCCTGATCCAAGACCGAGTAGAGCGCGTGAGCACGTGCAATGACTTCGTCTGCATTGTACTTCGCACCGAAGACGGTAATCAAGCGGGCGGCGGCGGGACCAAATGCAATCTGTCCTGCGGCAACGGAAAGCCAGCGTTGGATCTGAGCAGCGCCGGTCGGATCCTCAGGCAGCCAGTCCGACTTTCCAAGTTTCTTTGCTAGGTAAGTGAGGATGGCGTTAGAGTCCGAAATTACCGTGTCGCCGTCTACAAGGACTGGAACCTGACCGAAAGCGTTCATTTTGAGGAATTCTGGGCTTTTGTGCTCTCCCCTCGCCAGATCGACGTCGATCAACTCAAATGGCTGATCAACAAGGGAAAGAAAGAGGCGAGCTCGGTGTGCATGGCCGGACAAGGGATGAAAATACAACTTCATGACGATTTCTCCAGTTCGAGCAACTCCTTATGAGCCACTTCTGAGCCCCAATTTGCGCAGGTCGGCCCAATCAATGAAGACTGTTTTCACGGAAGTCAGTATTCCACATTTGACAAGCAATTGACGTGGTTATGCCTGTCCGGCACCTCGGCACCTCGGCAAATCGTTTGCATAAGGTATCAAGAACGCGCAGCCGTTGCATGGGTGGCGGCTGGCTCCTCTGGCCGGGGGCAATCGACAACGCATCAACCTGGCAATTAGCAATTTGCGAAGAAACGACGGCGTTTCGCCAGCTCAAGGCGATCCGTGAACTTTGTGAGACCCATGACGCCTTCGCGCTCGCACACCCATCAAAGCAACCGGATGCCGAAATCTGATTGATGATTGACCCAGAAATCTAGTCTCGGCCGCCGGCATGTCGGCCACTGACCAAGATCGCGTGGAGGGCTCGCCGTATGCCCACAGCAGCAGGAGCCGCCAAATGCCCTCGATTTGTGGAATGCTGCGTTTCTCGTTTTCGGTCTTCAAGTGGAGCCCCTGCAAGCTCATTTTCAATGCGACGAAAGGAAGGTCTTTCGCATTTGAAAAGGAGAACAAGAATGTCCCGCATCCCCACACCGGCTACAATCGACGATGCACCAGAAGAATCCCGGCCGATCCTCGAGACCATTAAGAAGCAGATTGGATCGGTGCCGAACATTTTTCGGCTGGTCTCGAATAGTCCTGCCGCGCTCAACGGACTAACGTCTCTACAAGGTGCACTGGCAAAAGGAAAACTCGCTCCAGCCACCCGCGAACGTATTGCGCTCGCGATGGCGGAAGCAAACGGCTGCGACTACTGCCTATCCGCTCATACGTTTACTGGCACCAAGTTCGCCAAGCTCGACGCCGACGAGATCTTTGCGAACCGCCGGGGCACATCGAATGATCCGAAGGCCGCTGCTGCTGTAGAATTCGCGCGTGTTCTAACGACCACCAGAGGCGCCATCGGCCCGCAGGAAATCGCCAAGGTCCGATCAGCCGGCTACGCTGACGCCGAGATCGTAGAAATCATCGCTCACGTCGCTCTCAACACCTTCACAAATTACGTCAACGAGGCGTTAGAGACTGAGATCGACTTCCCGCGCATCGATAAGGCTGCGGCTTAAAATATAGGGGGACGACCCAAATCGTTACCCTGCTGCTTAGTACCCATTTGAGGAGCTATCCAATGTCACGACCACCGCTTCCACCGTTCACCAGAGAAACTGCTATTGAGAAAGTACGCCTCGCAGAGGATGGCTGGAATAGCCGCGATGCTGCCAAGGTGGCCTTAGCCTATACCTTGGATACGCGCTGGCGAAATCGCGCCGAATTCGCCAAGAATCGGGCTGAAGCCGAAGCGTTCTTGACACGTAAGTGGAATAAAGAACTCGATTACCGTCTTATAAAAGAGCTTTGGGCGTTTACTGACAATCGGATTGCCGTCCGCTACGCCTACGAATACCACGACGACAGTGGCCAATGGTTCCGCGCTTATGGAAATGAAAATTGGGAATTCGCTGAAGATGGGCTCATGCGGGAAAGACATGCGAGCATCAACGAGCACCCCATCAGTGAAGCTGATCGGAAGTTTCGTTGGCCGCTGGGCCGTAGACCTGATGATCACCCCGGTTTGAGTGACTTTGGTTTCTGAAGCCGAAATAGCTCCGCACCTGCCTTGAACGCGCCGGTCCCTAAGGATCGACGCGTTTTGTGCGTTACCGTAGCTGGAAGACGAGAATCAGCGCTTGATATATTTCCAGGGCTGAAGGATTCCGTCGCTAGTTCTCACTCTCGTGTCTTACGCTCTTCATGAGGCAGAACTCTGCGAAATGCACCGGCGACCGTCCATCAACGGCATCGACTGTTCCGATATGAGGAATTAACAGTCTGGCAGGTGGAGTATATGTTGAATTCAGCCGACGACACAATCGCTGTGTGGGGCTAGTTCGTTTCCTTGTTGTGCGGCGAGAATTAGACAGTGTCTGTTCGAATCCAATGCAACCGACGAGTGATTCTGACCGTTCTACGTCGCAGGTTGATAAACAACTGCTTACCAAGGGGGCAACCATTGTCACTCGCACTCAATGAGACAGAACCTGATGCACGCTACACGGGCCTCTTTACTTGGGATCTGAAAGCAGACGCTGTCTATGCCGATGAGATCATGGCAGTTCTCTTCGGCATGGATCCTGAAAAGGCAAAGAGGGGACAGCCGATCATCGAATATCTTCACAAAATTGTTCCTGCGGAAAAATCCGGTCTCAAAGATGCGATCGACGACGCCATACTGTCTGGTGACCGTTACTCCCATAAGTACAAAGTCCTGACTTATGACGGAGATCATGTAGAAGTAACGACTATCGGGCAGTGTTTCCGAGATGCTTCAGGCACCCCGTCGGTCTACGCTGGCGTTATGTATCTAGGTTGGCATGATGATCTTTCGGCCGGGCCGGCCTTCTGGCATTGCCTGCGGGCATTGAGCCTCGCTCAAGCTAACAGGCGCCTCGATATAGTGAAGAATATAGAAAAGGCTTTGAAGCTGCTTCGTAAGAAGCTAACCGGGAACTTCGACCTGGCATCGCCTGGGTTGGTGTTTACCGGAAACCGGTGAAGTTCTTCGACACTACGCCCTCGTCTGCGCAGGCATAGAGCACGCTCAAGTCAAGATCACGCTTGCTGGCGATGCGTTTACCTTTACACTCGACCATTCGAGGTGACGGATGCGATAGGAGTGGCCGGTAAGAAGCGTCCCTGCGCCAGCAGCAAGATCGATCCAACGCAAATGGCGATAAGACCTGCATTTGTTATAACGAACAACACGACCGATAAGCTCTCGAAGATTACGTCCTTGCCTGCGCTCGCGATCCTGATCCCGGCCGTCGAAATCGATGTCAAACCAAACGTGAAAGCCCAATATGACGCCGAGAATGGTTGCCTGAGAATCCAAGGCAGGAGGCGCAATATGATCGCAAGTTGCAATATGGCGTAACCCAGAAGCGCGTGCACGAACACATCTGCTACGCTGCCGATGACGCTCAAGTAGGCGACGCTCCCCACTGCAGGCGGTGCAAGTTGGATGCCGAGGGTTGGTCGCAATGCTGCGGTCATTTCGGGCAGGGTATAGAAACGATGCAGAAGAACGGATTCGATAGCGAGCCAAGAAAAGAAACCTGCCCCAAACGCCAGTTGCCCTGCTTCACGTGAACCTAGCGCGCCCAAAACGATCGCAGTGACAAATGAGCCGGCGACCGTTGGCAAATACAAGACAGCAGTAGATGAGGAGGGGTCTCTGGCACCTTGCCATAGTCGACCGGTTCGCCACAGCGCGAAGAAAAAGGTGAACACGAAGCCAGCAACGAACAGCACCTCCGTCAAGAGCAGAGAATAAGGAAGCAGGGCCAGACCAGCGAGCATCGTTGCAACTCCCGCCAATCCCACGTAGCAACATTGAACGGCATGCTCCGCCTCGGCGAGCGCCGCCGCGGGTGCTAGAACCCATTTGAGCCCATAGAGCACGGTGATGATCAACCACACCGCCACGCCAGACAGACTGAGGAGTTCGCCCGGCAAGGAGGGCAACATCCATGCTTCCGACGCTGTCCGCCATGAACTCCCGAACCCGACCAAGCCTAGCACAATACCGAAGAATGACGCTGGCACCCTCGCCAGCCGGTCAGAAGCGGGATGGCGTCTATTGCTCTCAAACATATCGTAGTTCTCGAATTCCAGGCAGATGGGATCAGCTTCAAATCCCTTGCCTGACTTTGTGGGGACCGACGCTTCAACGAGGGACGATCAAATTCAGCGGCGCGGCCATCGACCGCACCGCTGTGCTTACTTTACTTTTTCCCAGACAACTTACGGTCCAGAAAGCTATGGATGAGCGGGGCCATCTCATCCAGCTTGTCCTCAAGAGCAAAGTGGCCCGTATCGAGGATGTGGATTTCAGCATCAGGCAGATCACGAAGATATGGATGTGCGCCCTCCTCCGGAAAGATCTTATCGTTTTTACCCCAAACGATCAGGGTCGGCGGCTTGCGATCGCGGAAAAACTGCTGGAACTTCGGATAAAGCGGCACATTCGTTCCATAGTCATGGAACAAATCGAGCTGAATGTCTTTATTGCCTGGACGGTCGAGGAGAGCCTGGTCGTGCACCCAGTTATCAGGACTGATCCGGGTCAAGTCTCGTACACCATCCGTATACTGGAATTTGGTGGTTTCCAGTGTGACCAATCCAGCAAGTGCCTCGCGGCTTTCGTTTGAGCCATCGGCCCAGTACTTTTTAATCGGGTCCCAGAATTCGCGCAGACCTTCCGCGTATGCATTCCCATTTTGTACGATAAGGCCGGTCACCCGTTCCGGATGCTTAAGTGCGAGCCGATATCCGACGGGTGCTCCGTAGTCCATGACATACATCGTATATTGCTTGGCGTCGATTTTACCAAGAAGCCCGTCAATGAGGTCCGCGTAATGTCCGAACGTGTAAGCGAACTTTGTATGATCTGGAGCGTCGCTTTGGCCGAAGCCCGGGTAATCGGGAGCGATTACACGATAGCGGTCCGCAAGTTGCGGGATTAGATTTCTAAACATGTGTGAAGATGTAGGGAAGCCGTGAAGGAGAAGCACAACCGGCCCGTCTTTTGGACCTGCCTCCCGGTAAAAGACATTTACTCCGTCCACTTCCACCGTCCGGTAGTGAACCGTGACAGGCGCGTGTTGCGTAGCTGTGACGGCCTTGGCCGGTTGAGATGACGCGGCATGAGAAAGCGAGGCAAAGCTCACGCTTGCCAACATCATGACTGCCAATATGCGCTTCATTTGAGTTCTCCTCAGGTTGAGTGGCAGCGATGTGCTGACCTGGTGAAGAACATAACGGTTCATGCCGCGGCGATAATCGGCAGAATGTGGAAGGATTTATTTCAAATTGTGAAACGGTCGCGCCGCTGAGAGACTCAGGTCGGGCGGTCGCAACAATAGCGCAGCAGCGGAACCACGTGCTTGACAGCCTTGCATTTGCATTCGGAACATTTACCTTGCAAAAGGGCTAAAGATCGCGAGCCGCAGCGCTTTCGACGTCACTCGGTGCTTAACGGATGCGGTCTCTCCAAGCCGCTGGAGACACACCAAACTTCGCCTTGAAGATACGCGAAAAATGGCCTTGGTCCGCGAAGCTGCATTCCAAGGCTATCTGAGCGAGCGGGATTCCTTGACGCAACATGTCCTGAGCTTTGCGGACGCGATAATCAAGGAGCCATTGGTAAGGTGTTAATCCCGTAGACCGCTTGAAAGCTCGAATAAAATACCCGACAGAAAGGCCGCAAAGGGATGCGATCTCGTCTATCACGACCTCCTTGTCTACGCAGCTGACGAAATACTGCGTCGCAAGATCCAGGTGTTTGGCAGACAATCCACCTTTGCGTTCAGTCAGAGGAATGCCTCCGTATCGACACGCCACATGGGCTTTCACTGCTTCGGCAAGATGGTCTATCAGAAGCTTCCTGTGTGGTGAATTATTGGACACCAGCGGAACGAAGGTTTCCGCTAAGCCTTTGAGAACAGGATCGACAGGCCCGTCTTCTATTCGCAACAGTGCAAATGGAACCCGACCTTGTTCGAGCGCAAAATCCCTCAATCCAGCGCTCGAGATGTTGAACCTCACATTGTCAAAGGCAGACTCCGGTCTACACGACCAATTTTCTTCCACGTCCATTATCGCCATGCTTCCGGATGCGTGCCCACCATGGAAGACCAGCCGTCCTGAGCGCCAAACACTGTGCCTGACGTAATTAGTCCTTTGAACAACAACGCTAAACCCGTCGAAGTTCGTAACCGGTTTCGTTTCGTTGTCACTGGCGTCCTGGTTGCCCACCACGTGCACGACATCCATGCCATTAGCTTTAAGCGAATTTCGCTTCATTGATTAGAACACCCCAACCCGATCCCACACTGGCGTTCAACGATCATCCTGTGAAGAACCTCCGAATTGACTTGCAGGAGAACAAGGGGGGTGGACGATAGCGAAACCAACCTGTGGTGCTACATCCTCCAATTACCTCCCCCGGTCCCCTGATCAAACCCTAACAGCCGACCACATAACACAAAAGAAGCTGCTCTAAAAATCTCTTGGACACATTGCTCTCGTCGGACGTCTAACATCGGGGGGTGGACAAAATTCTCCAAAATCGGTTGTTTATCTTCAAGACCAAATCTCTCTTCTGGCTAAGGTAAGGTGCGAATTTCCTATTGGCGGCTAAATCGAGAAAAATATGGATCAGCAAGATAGCCCCGAGGAGATACGCGAGCTCATTGCTTCTTCCAGATCGCCGATCGGGCTGGTTATCGGAAACGTCTTTGGCTTAGTTGCTGCACCGACACGCCACACCGTCACGATAAAATCGTCCGCCATCACACTCACACATCTTGAGGTGGTTCACGCGATGCGCGAACTAACCACACCGCTGCCAAGTGAAAAAGCGCTTCTTCTTTCGTTGTGGCTGACACCGATGACCGGCCACGAGCAATGGAAATGGGGTCGTTTCGTCAATTCGGATGACTATCCTGCGGGGGCGATGAACCTGGTCCACCTCGAAGAAGAGACGCAAGGCCTCTTCACTAACCCATTTTCCTCTATACAGATTCATTTACCCGAGATGGCCCTTCGTGAGCTATCTAACGATGACCGCGTCCCGGAATTTTCATACCTTCTCGAAAAGAATTCACACGTCGACCCATTTGTGGAACTTCTTGGCCAAGCTCTTCTGTCGGCCCTTGCAAATAATGAAGGCGTCGAAAGTCTGTTGTTTGACCATCTGATTCTAGCGCTCCATAGTCACCTTGTAGAGCGCTACTCCGCTGCTCCACGGTCTGACGTGAAGTTCCGTCGCCTGAGTATGAGACAGGAGCGTCTCGCAAAGGATTTGCTGACAGCAGATCTGACTGTCGAGCCTTCTCTAGCTGATATAGCAGCAAGTCTGGACATGCCTGTCTCTGTCTTTGGCAACGCGTTTAAAACGACAACCGGAAACCCGCCCTTTAGGTGGCTACGAGCCTACAGGGTCGAAGCAGCCAAGCGTCTTTTAAAAGAAACGGCGCTTTCGCTCGCCGAGATAGCTTACTCCTGCGGATTTTCCGATCAAAGCCATTTCACCCGCGTCTTCACAAAGTCGACGGGTGTGACCCCTGGCCAATGGCGTAGAGGCTCTTGAGAAGGGCCTCGTTGATTGTAGCGGCCAGTCTCCTCCTGCCACCGAAGCACTGATTACCGACGCGTGGCCGAGCAGGAAATTGTTACGCAAAGCGGAATAAAGACTTACGCGCTTTGCCAATTATCGAATGCGCTCCGGGAGGTATGGTTTGGACATCGTTTGAACCAAGGAGGACCTCGCCGTGAACCCCGTAGCCAATTCACAACCCGTTAATCGCCGATCTCTCCTCACGGGCGCGCTCGCGACCTTCGCCGTTGCGCCTTTTCTGACATCCAATTCGCTGGCGAAATCCGGGACGATCGTGGATTCGCTCAGGGAAGCGGCAGCCCATGCCGACATCACCACATATACGACCCGTGGAAATATTGCCGTGCTGGAAGGCTCCGGCGGCAATATTGCCGTCTTGACCGGCAAACAACGTAAGGTTCTCGTAGACGCCGGTATCACCGCAACGCGTGCTCGGATCGAGCAGGCCCTTTCCAAGCTGGGCGACCAGCCCGTTACGCATCTCATCAACACGCATTGGCACTTCGATCATACAGATGGAAACGAGTGGCTGCACTCGGTAGGCGCCGCAATCATTGCCCATGAGAACACCCGCCGTCACCTGCTTGAGGCCCAGCGCGTTGATGATTGGAACTTCGATTTTCCGCCTTCTCCCTCCGGCGCAATCCCAGCGACCCTGATCACGAGTGACAAGGTCCTGGAGCTCGAAGGCACAAAGATTGCCATCACAGCCTATCAGCCCGCCCACACGGACAGCGACATCTCCGTTTATTTTGAGGAAGCAAATGTCATTCACGTCGGGGATATCTTCTGGAACGGCCTTTACCCATTCATCGATTATTCGACTGGCGGGAGCATAGACGGAACGATCGCAGCTTCAGCAAAGGTCATCGCTGCAGTGGATGCGGATACCGTCATCATTCCAGGCCACGGCAAGCCGCTTGGGTCGCTGGACGAGCTGAAGTATTATCACGAGATGCTAGCCACCATCCGGGACAACGTCGCAAGGCTCAAATCAGCCGGCCGCTCTGTCGAGGAGGCGGTCGCAGCCAACCCGACCGAGGCTTTTGACGAGCAATGGGGCAAGGCGATCATCAGCCCCGCCTTCTTCACACGCCTCGTCTACAAGGGCGTCTAAAACCGAGCACGCTTCGATTATTTTCTGATCTTCGAAGCAAGTGAACGCCACGCCATCAGCATGAGGACTAACATGAGTAAAGATCACCCATTTGACGTCTCGCGGCGAGACATCTTGCTCGGAGGCTCAGCACTGCTGCTGGCCTCTGGAATCCCAGCCTTCGCTGCAACAGGCAACGTACCAGTCACCCCAGAAGGAGAAACGGCAATGACAGAAGCATTCATCACCACCAAAGACGGGGTAAACCTCTTTTACAAAGATTGGGGTCCGAAAGACGCCCAACCGATCGTGTTCCATCATGGCTGGCCGCTGTCGTCCGACGACTGGGACAACCAGATGCTGTTCTTCCTCTCGAAGGGCTACCGGGTGATCGCTCATGATAGACGTGGGCACGGTCGTTCACAGCAGGTAAGCGATGGTCATGACATGGACCACTATGCCGCCGACGCCTCGGCAGTCTACGAGCATCTAGACATCAAGAATGCTGTCCACATCGGCCACTCGACGGGCGGCGGCGAGACAGCTCGCTATGTCGCCGACTTCGGTGAGCCGCAAGGCCGTGTGGCGAAGGCTATTCTCGTTAGTGCAATTCCACCGCTGATGCTGAGAACACCATCTAACCCCGATGGTACACCTATTGAAGCCTTTGATGGCCTACGAAAGGCATTGGCCGACAATCGGGCCCAGTTTTATCTCGATCTTCCGTCAGGGCCCTTCTTCGGCTTTAACCGACCAGGCGCCAAGATCTCGCAGGGCCTGATCCAGAATTGGTGGCGGCAGGGCATGATTGGGAGCGCCAAGGCCCACTATGAGGGAATCAAGGTATTCTCGGAAACCGACCAGACTGAGGACCTGAAGAAGATTTCAGTGCCGACGCTCGTCCTGCATGGCGACGACGACCAGATCGTCCCCGTCAAGGCGTCTGCAGAACTTGCCGTGAAGTTGCTCAAGAATAGTACCCTGAAGGTCTATCCCGGTTACCCACACGGTATGCTTGCTACCAACTCTGATGTCCTGAACGCGGACATGCTGGCATTCATCCAGAAATAAGTCTTGCCGGGAGGGGAGAGGTGGCCGCCAGCGCTTCTCTCTTTTCGAAAACTCCGGGGTTTGGCTCGTATTCAGCGAGAGCGCAACGAAACATCGAATTCATGACGATCTTTCGATATCCAGAGTCTGCCGAATCTCGTGGATCAAGTCCACGAGCCGGCGGAGCTTCGCCGGGGTATTTCGTCGGCCGGGATAGTAGAGACATAAGCCCGGATAAGGCGGGGTCCAGTCACCAAGCACCTGCTCTAGCTTGCCGGCAGCAAGATCATCTTTGACCTGCCACTCACTTAGGTAGGCGAGCCCTGCCCCTTCACGCGCGGCGTGAAGCATAAGGTCGCTGTCGTCGAGCACGAGCTTCCCGGGAACGTCAAGCGCGAAACTTTCCCCTCGCCGCTCGAACTCCCAGCGATAGATGGTTCCGCTTGCCATTCGGGCACGGATGCACAGGTGATTTTGGAGATCCGCCGGGACCTGAGGCTTTTCATGACGGCGGAAGTAATCAGACGACCCAACGATAGCGGGTCGGATACTATCACCGATCGGGACGACCACCATGTCGGGAGGAACGGCCTCTCGGATCCTGATCCCAGCGTCGAAGCCTTTGGCATTGACGTCGACCAGGGCGCCCTCCGTAACGATCTCCACCGCCATCTGCGGGTTCAGGCGCATGTACTCCAGGATCAGCGGCGTCAGGATCATCCGCGTTGCGCCCACCGACGTGTTGATCCGCAGAGTGCCGGTCGCTTCCGCCCGGTGTTCATTGACGTGCTCGACCGCGCTCCGGATCGCCTCAAGCGCCGGACCGACGCTGGCGACAAATTGCTCGCCCGCCGCCGAAAGAACAACACTTCGGGTCGAACGGTTGAATAGCCTCACACCCATGCGCGTCTCTAAGGTCGCGATCTGCTGGCTGAGCGACGAAGACGAGATCCCGAGTTCACGCGCTGCTGCCCTGAAACCACCCCGAGAGGAAACGGCAAGGACAGCCTCCAGTTCCGCGAGTGAGCCGCGCATCATTGTCCGTAATCTCCTATCAGCCTGAGCGTTTTTGGCCATCTTATCAGGACAGTTTGCAGATGCCAAATATGTCTCTACTGCGAATAGGAGTTTAAGATGCGCAACATCGACACGATTTACATCGACGGACGGTTCGTCACGCCAAATGGAACGGAGACCATCGATCTCCACAATCCCTCGACGGAGGAAAAAATTGGCACGGTTCGCCTCGGCGACGCCGAAGACGCTCAAGAAGCTGTGGCCGCGGCAAAGCGTGCATTTCGCGCCTTTTCGCGTACGGCGAAAGCTGAGCGCATCGACATGCTTAAGAAGTTGAACGCGGCTGTTCTTGCGCGCGTGCCAGACTTAACCGAAGCTATGGCACTTGAGTATGGGGCGCCGCAAGTCTTCACACGGTTTTCTGTCCCGCATGCCGCATCAAGCTTTGCCACTATGGCAACCGTTCTAGAAGACTATCAGTTCGAGCGGAAGATCGGCCGCGCTCGTGTCGTTATGCAACCCTCCGGCGTCGCCGCTGCCATCACGCCCTGGAACAGCAATATCGGTTTTATTACCTCGAAGCTGGCAACCGCAATCGCCGCCGGCACGACCATCGTCATCAAGCCGAGCGAGATGAGCGCTATCCAGACGCATATCCTCCTCGAGTGCCTTCACGAAGCGGGACTGCCGGAAGGTGTCTTCAATATCGTCAACGGGCTCGGGAACGTCGTCGGCGCCGAACTCAGCCGGCATCCTGAAATTTCCAAGATAACCTTCACCGGCTCGACCGCGGTTGGCAGGGAAATTCTGCGAAGTGCTGCCGATAGCTTCAAGCGTGTCACGCTTGAGCTTGGCGGCAAGGGACCGAACATCATTCTCGACGACGCCGATCTTGAGGTGGTCATCCCTGCCGTTTTGAGGATGGGCTTTGTCAACAGTGGCCAGGCCTGCGTTGCAGGCACCCGCATTCTGGTTCCAAGCCATCGCCTCGACGACGTTGTATCAAAGCTGAAGCAGGAGATAAACGCATTCAAGGTCGGCGCGCCAGATGATCCGGATGCGATGATCGGCCCGATGGTCAGCCAGAAACAGTATGACCGCGTCCAGTCCTACATTGAACTGGGATTGCAAGAGGGCGCCAGCCTGCTGGTGGGGGGGCCGGGTCGGCCTGAAGGGCTGCCTCGCGGATGGTTTACGAAGCCGACGATTTTCACCGACGTCAACAACCAGATGCGCATCGCGCGAGAGGAAATATTCGGACCAGTCCTGTCCTTGATTTCGTACCGCGACGATGACGAAGCCGTTTCGATCGCCAACGACACTCCTTATGGACTTCAAGCCTACCTGCATGGCACCGACGTGGCACGCATGCAGGCGCTTGCGGATAGGCTCGACAGCGGACGCGTCGTCATCAACGGGGCACCCCACGAACCGCTTGCTCCTTTCGGAGGCTTCAAGCAGTCGGGCATCGGCCGCGAGTATGGAGTGTTCGGCCTTGAGGCATTTCTGGAGCCGAAGGCCATCATTTCATGATCTTAGCCACGACGCGCGGAGCTTGGCCTCGCGCGTCAACCCGTTCAAAGTCGCACAAGGACCTTTCCGACAGCTTTGCCGCTCTCCTGCAATTCGTGTGCTTCGGTCACGGCGTCAAGAGGATATGTTTTCGCGATTTGCGGAGTGTATGCCGCAGAGGCAGCGCAGGCCGAAACCTCTTCGGCCGCCTGCCGCATAGCGGCTTCCGGCATCGTATAAACGTAGACGAAACGAAACGAGAATCCGCCGAGCAATGCGGGAAAGAATGGGATGGCTAACTTAGCTTGCGGCGACTCCGTCGAGTAGGCCGAGACGACCCCGTCGCGGGCGAGGCAGGAGATCGCCGCGTCGATGTTTGCAGAGAGATCGACATCGACAATACGATCGACACCATGGTCGCCGGTTGCCGACCGTACTCGCTCTGGGACATCCTCTTCGTGCCTGTTGATGACGAGATTTGCCCCAGCCCGCCACGCGACCTCCGCTTGGTCTTCTCGGCTCACCGTCGCAGCCACCCACGCACCCGCCCATTTTGCAAGCAGGATTGCCGCATTACCAACGGCCCCTGCTCCACCTTGGACAAGTACCCGTTTGCCGCGCAGGTCGCCGTCGGCAAAAAGGCATCGATGCGCGGTCATTGCTGGAACGCCGAGCGAGGCCCCGATCTCAAACGACACGTTGTCGGAAAGCTTTACGGCTTGAACGGTCGGCACGACGACAAATTCCGCCGCAGTACCGAACGCCCTACCCCACTGCGCCATGTAGATCCAGACGCGCTCGCCGAGGCGCGACGGAGGCACGCCGGTACCGACGGCGTCGATGATCCCCGCCCCGTCCTGGTGCGGCACGATCCTGGGAAATGGCATGGCCTTGCCGCCAAATCCGGTTCTCGTCTTGATATCGGACGGATTGATACCGGAGACGACAATCCTCACGCGAACCTCTCCCGCGCCAGGCTGCGGATCAGGAAGTCCGCCCACGGTTAGCACATCTTTAGCCGATCCCTGCCGGTCGTAAAAAGCAGCTCGCATAACTCACCTTCGAGTAACTACCCTCAACTAGGTCCAAGACAAGCGCACTTGCAAGTAGGCAACAGTTTTGCCTATAGGTATAGAAAGTACACTATTGGAGCGCATAATGACTGCTGGCCAGAAGTGCCCCGTCGAAACGACCGTTGATGTTACCGGCGGAAAATGGAAGCCGATGATCATTTATCGGCTTCTCGCCGGTCCACGACGCTTTGGTGAGCTACGACGCTTGGTCGGCGACCCGAGCCAGCGCTCGCTCACGATGCAGCTCCGCGAGCTAGAAGCCGACGGGATTGTGGCTCGCGAAGTGTTTGCCGAAGTCCCACCACGTGTTGAATACTCGCTCACTCCCTTCGGGAAGACGCTTACGCCAGTGTTAATGGCGATGCGCGACTGGGGCGCGGCGTTTCAGAAGCGTCATCATTCGACATAGACTTACGCTCTCCCGCGTGGCGCTTCCCCAGAGACCGTCGCGAAACGCTCTACAAAAAAGTCGATCAGTACTCTCACTTTTCGCGACACGTGTGATCCTGGCGGCCGCACGATATAAATTCCGACCTCAGGCAAGCTATATTGCTCCATGATCGGAGTAAGCGTGCCAGCCTCGAGATAGCTTTGCGCGATCACGACAGGTAGTGCCGCAATGCCCAGCCCAGCTGCGGTTCCTTCCGCGATACCCGCGGCGCTGTCAGCCTTAAACCTTCCTTGACCGCTGATGATCACGGTCCGGCTGCCGTCTGAGACCTTCCAGCTTTCCGTCCCCTGGAGGATGGCTTGATGCTCAAGCAGATCTGACGGTTTTTGCGGAACGCCGTGGACGCGCAGATATTCCGGATTTGCGAACAGACCGACCGGAAATACTCCAATCTTGCGCGCAGTCAAACTCGAGTCCTGCAGATAGCCGACGCGTATTCCACAATCAAAGCCGTCAGCGACAAGGTCGACGTATCTGTCGCTGTAATGTGCGTGCAGCTGCAGCAGCGGATGCCGCCGGGCGAGTTCCGCGAGCGCAGGCGCGAAGTGTCCAGGACCGAAGGACGATGGAACAGCCACGCGAAGGCGTCCCCGTAGCTCTCCCGTCGGCAGCATTTCTTCGCGGGCGACATCCATCTCCAGGCACATGCGGGCCGCATGTTCCCGGAAAGAGGCGCCTGCTTCAGTCAAAGACGCACCTCTTGTCGTGCGCGCGAGAAGCTGGACGCCGAGCTCACTCTCGAGGCGCACAAGCCGCCGGCTGACGATCGACTTTGGCAGGCCGAGGCGCTTAGCGGCAACTGTGATGCCACCACCGTCCGCCACCTCCACGAATGTCTGCATGTCCTCGAAGCTGATCATTTCTAGCGTTCCATTTTTCGTTCCACAGAGTGGCCAATCATAGAGCTACCGCGCCGAAGTCTGCAACGCTAAATTCAACTCATCGGACGGATCGAAACCCAACTTACTAACCGCCGCCGACAAGGAAAAGGAACACGACAATGCATAAGGCCGTATTTACCCCCGAAAACTCCGCGATGCTGCTCATCGACCATCAGATCGGCACGATGGCATGGACCCACTCGCACGACATCAATCTGGTTAAGCAGAACGCGCTGAAGCTTGCCCGCATCGCCAAAGCCGCTAACATTCCGACGATCCTGACGTCCAGCATGGAAGACCAGGTTCAGGGACCGCTTCTGCCGGAACTCGAAGCCATTTTGCCTGAAGCCTTCGAAGCACGCGTTAAGCGTCCTGGCATCGTGAACGCCATGCATCACGACGGATTCAACCAGGCGGTCAAGGCGACCGGCCGAAAGAAGCTGTTCGTCGCAGGCGTGACGACCGAGATCTGTGTCACCTTCCCGGTCCTGCAGATGCTCGACGAAGGTTATGAGGTGCAGGTTTCGGCAGACGCCTCAGCCTCCTACACCAAGTACGGTGACGACATCGCCCTGCGCCGCATGGAAAAGGCTGGCGCAATTATCACCACCGTCGACCAGATCATCTCAGAGCTTGCCGTCGACTGGACCAGCCCGCTCGGTCAGAAGCTGGTCGGCATCCTCAACTACCACTGAGCGCGCATTGGTCGTCTTGGCGCGGGCAAAAGAGCCCGCGTCCTAATGAAAGGAGCATTTCCATGACCACGACCATGACCAAAGTGCCTGCGGGGCAAACACGCGGCGACTTCGCCCATGGCTTCGGCGTCGAGATCCTGTACCCCGGACTGACGCTGACCTCGGACGATAGCGGGATCGGCCCGATCGGGAGAATTGACCGCGCGCAGGTGCAGCCCGGTCATCTGATCGGCATGCACCCGCACAAGGACGACGAGATCCTCACCTATATCCGGGGCGGCGAGATGCTTCATCGCGACACGGTGGGAAACGAGAAGAAGCTCGGCACCACGCAGTTCATGATGATGAATGCCGGCCATACGTTCCAACATGAGGAACTGATGCTCGGCGACCGCCCGATCAAGGCGCTGCAGATATTTCTGCGACCAAGCGTTTCCGATCTTGAGCCGAAGGTTCAATTTCATGAGTTTGCGGAGGAAGAGAGCATCGACAGCTGGCGGCTGATTGCCGGACCACGGACCGCGCCACTGATCGTGCGATCGGACGTCCGGGTTTTTGACGCGCGGCTGAGCGGCCATGTTCAGCTACCTCTCCCGGTTTCTGATAGAGGCCGGGACATGCTGCTTTACGTCTACAGCGGAGAGATCGCCTTTGAGGATGAGGTTTTCACGGAAGGTGAAAGCGTGTTCCTGACAAACAGCGACGGCCGGATGCGTGCGTTGTCAAAGGCTGATGTCGTCCTCTTTGCGTTCGATCCCAAGGCTGAGTCCTATCGCGGTGGCATGTTTAGTGGAAATCAGCGGCGGCCATCCCAAGCGCGCGCTTCCTGACCAAATCAAAGCTTTCACACCCGTACTTCAAGTCATCGTTCCACTTCTCGAAAGACTCCATGTCGCATTGTCGGGCTACCTCGCCTGCATGCTTGCAAATAGCTTGGAGCCATTGAATCCGCGCAAACTATCAGCGTCGCAAAGGTTAGAAAAAATGTCTCGCAGCGCAACGACAGGCCCGGTTCTTGTCCCCGAGAAGGCTGAAACGCAGACGCCGGCAAGCAGTACGGCGCGTGACTACACGAAGATTCTGGTACCACTCGCTGTCGTGGCTGCAGTAACGGCGATGGTGGCTTTGAGTTCACAACAATGGGACGTCTGGACCGCGGGCGCTGCGACGCAGACAACGGACAACGCCTATGTTCGCGCAGAAATGAGTAGGTTGAGCGCGCGGGTAAGCGGCAATGTCAGCGCAGTGAACGTGTCTGACTTCGCTTCCGTCAAGGCCGGTGATGTGATCTTTCAGATCGATCCTTCCGATTATGAGGCAAAGCGCGATCAAGCCAAAGCGGCCCTGGAGGCAGCATTTGCGCAGTTGAACAACCTTGCAAATCAGGAAGAGCTCCAGCGTGCTGCTATCACGCAAGCGAGCGCCCAATTAGCGGTGACACAAGCAAATGCCGACCTTGCTCAGACAGAGGCCAATCGACAGATCGCGCTCTCCCAAAGTGGCGCTGGTGTTCAGCAGAAAAAAGAACAGGCACTGGCGCAGGTACAGGTTTCATCAGCTTCCGTATCCGCAGCAACAGCTGCCATCGCGTCGGCGCAGGCCCAGCTCTCATTCATCGAGGGTCAAAAAGGGCAACTTACTGCGAATATCGATTCAGCCAAGGCGGTTCTGCAATCTGCTGAACTTTTGCTGTCCTACACGAAGATCACGGCGCCCTTTGACGGCGTTGTCGGCGAGCGGCAGGTTCATGTCGGCGATTACGTAACCCCAGGGTCGAACACAATATCGATCGTACCGCTACCATCGGTCTATCTGATCGCCAATTTCAAGGAAACACAGCTCGGGTTGATGAAGGAGGGTCAGGTCGCCACGGTGAGTGTCGATACGCTGCCTGGCGAAATCTTTGTGGCAAAGGTCAGCCGCCTTTCACCCGCGTCTGGCTCTCAGTTCGCGCTTCTGCCGGCAGACAATGCCACGGGCAATTTCACCAAGGTTGTCCAGCGCATTCCGGTCCGCATCGATTTCGAGCCATCGCCGGCACTTGCCAAACTGAGATCGGGCATGTCTGCGGTCGTCTCGGTAGCGGTCAAGCCTGAGTAGAGGTGGGCAACTATGGCCAACATCGTAACAATGCCGGCTCATCCGAATTCCGTCGCCATGCATCGTCCATTGCTGGCAGTGTTCGCGGTGCTGCTTGGGCCATTCATGGTTGGCTTTCATAGCCGCATGTTCGGGATAGGTCTCGTCGATCTGAAAGGCGCATTCGGCCTCAGTTACGACGAAGGCGCATGGCTGAGCACATTGGCCACAGCGCCTCAGATTATCCTGGCGCCTGCGGTCGCTTGGTTTGCCGCTGCCTATGGAATACGCCGCGTCATTGTCGGACCTGCAGTTATCTACGCTCTCGTATCAGCAATTATACCGTTCGCCCGGGACTATCACGTCCTCATTGGACTTCACATAGTTCACGGCGCGTTGCTTGGCCTGTTTATCCCTGCAACCCTGATGATCATCTTTCAGACCCTGCCATCGAAGTGGTGGATGTCGGCGATCGGTTTTTATGCCTTCCGTGCAGCGTTCACGACGAATGCGGGTACCGGTCTTCTTGATCTTTATGTTCAGCATCTGGGGTGGCAACTACTGTACTGGCAGGATGTCGTGCTTGCCCCTTTGATGGCACTGCTCATCCTTAAGGGAACAGCGCGCCGGGAGCCCAACCGCGAACTCATTCGCAACGCCGACTGGGGAGGCATGATCCTCTTTGGCAGTGGATTGGCCATGCTTTTCGTCGCGGTTGACCAGGGTAACCGGTTGGACTGGTTTGAGAATGGAGTCGTCGTATCAACGCTTCTCGGCGGCTTCGCCTTGATGATAGCATTTTTCCTGAACGAAGTGCTGGTCGCGCATCCATGGGCGAGCATAAGCGCGATCAGCGCGCGAAACGTCATCTTGCTGCTGGTGGTATCGCTCTTCTACCTGATGAGCGCCAGTTCCAATACCGCGTTGGTTCCGAACTTCCTCATTAATGTCATGCAGCTTCGGCCTGAGCAGGTGGGCTCCACGCTCGTGATTTGGGCCTGTGTGCCCTTGATCGTCATGACCCCGGTGGCTGTCTGGGCAATGCATCGCATAGACGGCCGTCTGGTCCTGTTTGCTGGCCTGTGCTGCTTTGCGGGTGCAGCTTTGATCGGCACGGGTCTCACTTCCGACTGGAGTGGCGAAAACTTCAGGACCATGTTGGTGCTACAGGGGGCAGGTCATATTCTCACGTTCCTGCCTGTCATCGCTGTCGCCATCGCCCATGGCGATCCCAAACGTGCAGTTGCAGTGGCTGCCTATATCCAGGTCATCCGCGTGCTGGGAACACAGACTGCGCAGGCCTTGATGACGACGTTCATTCGCAAGGGCGAGCAGTTCCATTCCTATGCCGTCGGCCTGAACTTGCAACGCGGATCGGAAATCTCGGCGGATGCGATCTCGGCGATCGGACGGGCAGTGGCGAGCTCGGGGCAAAGCCTCGCCACGAGCCGGGCCACCGCATTGGTTGCTCAGCAAGTTCAGAAGCAAGCGAACACTCTCGCCTATATCGATGCGTTCTGGCTGACATTCTACTGTGCGATGGCGGGGCTCATCCTGCTCGCTTTCGTCGCGAAAGCACCGAGAGGTCCCTTAGCGGCATGACCAGAGAGCCTAATCCATGGCCTGCGGCGACGAGTGCCGCTCAGAATGCCGATCCTTCAAAATGGGTAGAAAGTCGGCGCTCAGGCGGGGCGCTCGTCGCAGTCGGCAACTGCACTGAGATCAATGAAACAAAATGAGAACGTCGGCTCAGCTTCAGGCGCTCGCAAAGGCAGACAAAAGGAGAATTGCAATGAAACCGATTAAAATCGATCCCTCTGTAAAACACGGCGACTGGAAACACGGATTTGGTGTCGAGATCTTCTATCCTGGGACGGCGCTTGACGGAGGCGACAGCGGTATTGGAGCGATCGGCCGCATTGATCGCGCGCTGATCCAGCCGGGTCACGTCATAGCCATGCATCCCCACAAGGATGACGAGATATTCACCTACAAGCGAGGTGGGCGGATGTTGCATCTGGACACGGTTGGCAATCGTGAGGAGGTAAACGCTCAGCGCCTCATGATGATGAACGCGGGTCATACCTTTCAGCATGAAGAGCGTGTCATTGGTGACGAGCCGACCAAGGCCCTGCAGATTTTCTTGCGTCCTCGCAAAGGCGATCTTGAGCCCAAGGTACAGTTCGAAGGTCTCGACAGCGCGTACAGTGAGGACGAGTGGCGACTGCTCGTAGCACCGAGTGGTGCCATATTCGAAGTTCGCGCTCAAGCTTGGGTACGAGATGCTCGTCTTCATGCCGGACGGCGCTTGCAGATCCCCACCCTGCCTACGCCGTCTTCAGTGAACCTGCTCTTCGTCTTCGAGGGCGAGATACGTCTAGGCGAAATCACGATCAGCGCCGGCGAATTTTACTATCTGGGTACGGAGTCACAAGCCATCGAGGCGTTGACCGATTCAGACATCGTCCTCTTCACCACCGATCCCAAGGCACCCGTGTTCAAAGGGGGAATGTTCAGTGGAAACGTCAGGTAACCGTCGTTCAGGGAAAATCTCAAGCCGTACGTTGAGCGATAGCTCGCGCGCTAGGGCCGGGGGCAGCCGTCAAACACCAGACAAAACGTGAGGCCGACTTCAGTGGCCCCTTCCTGACAAATCCAAGAGGTAGAGAGAGATGATCAAACTCAAGGCTCCACCATTGATCGCCAAGATACTCGATTGGCGCGGCACGTGGCTCGCTGCCCGTCTTGCGATCGTCTTGGTTTTCCTCGTTTCGGCGTTCGGACACTTGTTTGATTTCGGTGCGGCGGTTGCGGAACAGGTTAGCTATGGCTTGCCCGCGCCGGAATTTATGGCTGCCCTCACCGTGGCCGTTGAGATTGCAGGATCACTTCTCATTCTTACTGGCCAGTTGGTTTGGCTTGGAGCCGGAATACTGGGTGTCTTTACGGCGCTTGGTGCGGTGTTCGCTCACCCGTTCTGGGCGATACAAGGGGCTGCCCACTTTGATGCTCTCGCCTCCTTCCTGGAGCACGTTGGACTGGTTGGCGGTCTAATGCTCGTCGCTCTCGTCGCTCGCCGTCTCGAATATGAGGAGCAAAAGAATGTCTGATCAGTCCTTGATGCGCTTGCAGCGCCTGGAAGATCAACTGGCCATTCAGCAACTCGCTGCACGCTTCTCCGATGCAGTGAATGAGCGAGACGTCGACGCGTTTATTTCGACCTGGGCGGAAGATGGAGCCGTTTGGGAGATTGGTCAGCCCCTTCCGTTGCGCGGTGAAGGACGGGACGGCATACGAAAGATGCTGAATCAGTTGTTCACAATAGAGCACTACTTCATGCAGATGACCCATTCCGGCGTGCTCAGTCTCAACGGCGACCACGCAACCGCGCGCTTTGTGATACGCGAGCACGGTCGCGGAGCAAACACATTCTACGATAACCTCGCCGTTTATAACGACGACGTCATCCGGCAGGCCGACGGCTGGCGGTTCCTGCGCCGGACCTACACCTACAGATTTCTGGCTCAAGAGCCGTTTGGGGGCACCGCTTATCCAGTGGCGGCGCCCTGACAACCCTATCGCATCCACGCGGCAGATCGCAGCCGCGACACGCGGCCACATCGGATACATCAACACGAGGAAGGAATGACAATGTCTGACATCGAACATTTTGAATACGTTTTCCTGGGTGGCGGAAAAGGCGGGAAGACACTTGCGATAGAGCTCGCAACGGCAGGCAAGAGTGTCGCGCTCATCGAAAAAGGAATGATTGGCGGGTCTTGCATCAATGTCGCCTGCATTCCTAGCAAGACTTTGATCCAAAGTGCCCGCACTGCCCACGCGGCAAAGTCCGCCGCACCGGCTTCATTCAAACCGGATATGCGCGCCGCATATGATCGTATTCGCACAGTTGTATCCGAAATGGTCGATATCAACATGAAGAGTTTTATCGCCTCGGGTTTCGACCTCATTCTTGGGACAGGCCGCTTCACAGCTCCGAGAACAATCACAGTCGAACTGAATGACGGCGGGACGCGGACTGTGGAGGGCACGCATGTCTTTATCAATACAGGTACCCGAGCGTCCATTCCGGGTATTCCAGGGCTTCGCGCCAGTGAACCCTTGACCCATGTAGAGGCTCTCGAGACAACAGAAACGCCCGAAGAATTGATCGTGATCGGTGGCGGCTACATTGGCCTCGAAATGGCTCAGGCGTTTCACCGGCTTGGTAGCAAAGTGACCGTTCTTCAGGAGACGCCCCACGTTGCCAACCGCGAAGACGTAGATGTCTCCGAAGCAATCGAAACAGCGTTTCGAGAGGATGGCATCACTATCAGGACGGGCGTAAAGGCGGTTGAAGTTCAAGGGCGGTCGGGTAGTTACGTCTCGGTCTCACTTAGCGACGAAACAAACGTCACCGGAACCCACATTCTCGTCGCGGCGGGGAGAACACCTCTCACCTCGGATCTCGGACTGGATCTGGCTGGCGTAAATGTAGACGAACGCGGCATCATCGAGGTCGATGAGCGGTTAGCGACTTCAGCTGCGAATACCTGGGCGATCGGCGAAGTGGCCGGGACACCGATGTTTACCCATGCGTCTTACGACGACTACAGGGTGTTAAAATCTCAGCTATCAGGCGGAGGCCGCACCACGCGTGATCGCCTCATTCCCTATGCCATGTTCATTGAACCGGAATTAGGACGCATCGGCCTGAATGAAAAAGACGCACGCGAGCGCGGCATAGCAGTCCGCGTGGCGAAGCTTCCCATGACCGCAGTGCCACGCGCTCGCACCAATGGCGCTATGCGAGGCTTCATGAAGGTTGTGGTCGACGCTCATTCCGACCAGATTCTCGGGTTTACCATGCTGGGTACGAACGCAGGAGAAGTTGTCACCGCAGTGCAAATGGCCATGATTGCAAGGCTTCCTTACACTGCGGTTCGCGATTCGATCATTGCGCACCCACTGATTTCGGAAGGATTGAACCTGCTTCTTCTGAAAGTGCCAGGGAAGGCGGCGTAGTGGATGATACTGGCTCCTACTTGACGCTGCACCTCGCCTCTTTCCATAACGAGCGGAAAAGCCGAGATCATCACGAGTGCATGCTACTTCCCTCCTGTCGCCAACATCAGGCCGGAGCGCAAAAGGGTGGGTTATAAAGAGGTCTATCCACAACGACTTAGGGTCTCAGCTTTGTCAGGACCCCGAAAGGGCCCGCCCTTGCCCAACCATGGCGACAACCTCACCGTCGATAATGACGAATTCATCAGGTAGTTTAACGGGTACGTTGTCAGCCCATCCAGCCACCGTCGGAAAGCGAGTTCGCCATGAATAGCAATCCGGCGCGCAGTTGCTCGCGGTTGACGATGCCCCCAAGACACACTCTGACATGCTCGTCAGGTGCGCCAAGAACAGTAAATGCGTCTGACGGCATCAACCCGACATGACGACCGGCCATCCGTCCCATAAGTTCCGCTCTGCTGAAACCCTTGGGCAGCTTTAGCCATATGCTGAAAGCTTCCGGTTCGCCTCTGACATCTAAGTCTGGAAGCGCTTCGATCGCGATCTTATGTCGGGCTGAGCTTTCCGTCCGGACGAAGTGTCGGACGGCATCCGCAGTCCCATCCTCAATCCATCGCGTCGCGAGCGCCATGCAGATCGGTGAAGGCATCACTGCGCTCGCGCGCATTGCCTGGGAAAGTGAATATGCAGCCCTGGTATTGGGGGAAACCGTATAGGCTAAACGCAATCCTGCGCCGAGACATTTTGCCAATCCCCCTATGTGCCAAGTAAGGTCAGGCGCGAGCGTTGCGAATGGGACAGGCGCGGCTGCAGGGATGAAACCATATGCGTCATCTTCGATCAGGGGCAGTCTGTGCCGAAGGATCACCTCAGCAATTTCCATCCGCCGGCCCCGGGGTATTGTCAATGTCGTGGGGTTGTGAACCGTAGGATTGAGATACAACGCTTTCGGTTGATGCAAGTGGATGGCGGCGTCAAGCGCGTCCGGCAGAATGCCGGAAGCGTCCATCGGAATTCCCACGAGTTGCAATCCCATGCGAGCCGCGATCGCCCGCAAGCCAGGGTAGGTGACCGCCTCGCAAAGCACCACATCTCCGGGTCTCGTCATTGTCGACAGAATCGCCGTCATGGTTGCATGGGCTCCTGGAGTGATCGCGATCCGCTCGAGGCTCGGCACCATTCCCCTTTTTGAGAGCCATGAAGATGCTGCCGCTTTATCCTGTTCACCGCCGGTTGTAGACTGGTAGCGGAGAAGAGAGATCAGGTTGGCTGAGACAGTCTGCAGCCCATCCTGCATCCGCGCCACAAGGTCCGGATCTTGAGGTTCGGGAGGCATGTTCATTGACAAATCCTCATCGCCGGCCCGGCGAGGATCGATCTGATGTTCCTCCTTCGGTCGACCAAGGGCAAAGGTACCTCTTCCAACGTGGCTCTCAACGAGGCGACGTGAATGCGCTTCGGCATAGGCGCGACTGACTGTCGTGAAGTCAATGGATAGACGCTCGGCGAGCCTGCGCTGCGGCGGCAGTCGATCCCCGGCAGCGATATCGCCCCGTTTGATTGCCAGCTCGATTGCGTCCGCAATCTGAAGGTATCGAGGCTTGCCGTCCGGGCGAAGCTCCGGGAGCCAGTTTAACATATTAATATGCCCTGTTGATCATTGTTTCGTATTGTATGGATATAAGTCTGGCTGTTCAAGCAGCAAATTGACAAAGTTTGTTAGCTTATAAATCGTTCACAACGGCCTCAAATGCGAATGTTTAATGAGCAGACTGCATAGAATATTTGCAATTTTGTCTTTCGACAATAAATTATTGTATGGATATTGAACTGTTTATTGATTCATTCAATTTCCTTCGTATCGTTTCTGCATCAACCCCGCTTAAGGAGATGCAGACATGCCTGAAGTAACGCAACCGCCGCACAAGGATGGTGACTTCTTTGTCGACTACGAGTCCAAGGTTTTTGAGGACGTAAAAGCCGATGCTGGTGAAAAGGCGCTTGTTACCTTCCACACCGTGGCGTTCGAAGGCTCAATCGGTCTCGTGAACATCCTCAACGCCATTCGCCTACAGCGGAAAGGCTATGAGACCTCGATCCTTCTTTACGGCCCCGGCGTGACACTGGGGATCCAACGCGGTTTCCCCAAGCTCGGCGATGAAGCTTTCCCCGGTCATCTGAATTTCAACAAGAACCTTGAGCGCTTCATGAAGGAAGGCGGCAAAGTCTACGCATGTCGCTTCGCCCTGCAGGCCCTCTACGGGCACGGAGAACCGGCACTGATCCCCGGCATCATCCCGATCCTGCCACAGGACGTTCTGGACTGCGTGCTTTTGCACAAGAAGGCCAACGCCCTGATCATCGACACATGGACCGTCTGATTTGATCCTGGCACCCCGTTCGATAGAAAACGGGGTGCTCCGTTCCAGGTTACTCAAAGGAGCCAGTCATGCCAAAAACAGTACGTGCCGCAGCAGTCCAGATCGCGCCCGACCTGACGTCACGCGCTGGCACCGTCGAACGGGTCCTGAATGCGATCGCCGAAGCCGCTGACAAAGGTGCGGAGCTTATCGTGTTTCCCGAGACCTTCGTGCCCTGGTATCCCTATTTCAGCTTCGTTTTGCCACCCGTTCAGCAAGGCCCTGAGCACCTGCGGCTTTATGAGGAAGCCGTCACGGTACCATCTGCGGAAACACGGGCTGTCGCTGACGCCGCGCGCAAGCGCAATGCGGTCGTCGTCCTTGGCGTGAACGAACGCGACCACGGCTCGCTCTACAACACCCAGCTGATCTTCGACGCGGACGGCAGCCTGAAACTCAAGCGCCGCAAAATCACGCCAACCTATCACGAACGGATGATATGGGGCCAAGGCGACGGTGCCGGCCTGAAGGTTGTCGATACTGCCGTCGGTCGCGTGGGCGCCCTGGCTTGCTGGGAGCACTACAATCCCCTGGCCCGCTATACGTTGATGGCCCAGCATGAGGAAATTCACGCCTCTCATTTTCCGGGCTCACTGGTCGGCCCTATCTTCGGCGAGCAGATCGAAGTCACGATGCGCCACCACGCGTTGGAATCGGGCTGTTTCGTGGTCAATGCCACCGGCTGGCTAAGCGAGGAGCAGATCGCGTCCATTCACCCAGATCCCAGCCTGCAGAAGGGTCTTCGAGATGGCTGCATGACCTGCATCATAACCCCGGAAGGCCGCCACGTCGTTCCTCCTCTGACATCGGGCGAAGGAATCCTGATTGGCGACCTGGACATGCGGCTCATCACCAAGCGCAAGCGGATGATGGATTCGGTCGGACACTATGCGCGACCCGAACTGCTGCGCCTCGTGCAAGACATACGACCGGCACATGCACTGGAGCAGGTTGGGCATTTACGCGATTTTTCCAGCGCAGAGCAAGACAAGCCAGTTGAGGAGGCTCAGGATGCGTGACCTACCATCGATAGATCCAGAACTCATCAACGATCTTCAGACGCGAGGCATGCGTCTCGTCGATCCGCGTGCCGGCCACGAGAGCAGGCGCGGTGGTGCAGGCCCTTCGGACCACAAGGCCGTCAATTTCGGCGACACAACCGTGATGGTGCCGGTACATTCCGCACCCGCATTCGACAGCCCCTATTTGGTGGAAGCGCCAGATGCCGACGGCCGCGCGCGCATCACAAGGGAAGGATCCGAGGTCGCACGGATCCGTTTTCCCAATCGTCCGCGATTCTATGATCTGACGACTGCAGACGGCATTCCGTACAACAAGATCGCTGTTCTCCATTCGCGCGATGTGCTCGCCACGACCATTCTGCAGACCTGCATCCGCTATGAAAGCCGCAAGAAGACCTGTCAGTTCTGTTCGATCGGCCAAAGCCTTGCAGCCGGCCGGACTGTCGCGCACAAAACCCCCGCGCAACTGGCGGAGGTCGCAAAGGCGGCCGTCGAACTCGACGGCGTGAAGCACATGGTGATGACCACCGGCACGCCTGCGGGCAAGGACCGTGGTGCTGCCGTTTTGGCAGAGAGCGCGCGCGCGGTTAAGGCCGTCGTCGACCTGCCTATCCAGGTGCAATGCGAGCCGCCGGAAGACGATATCTGGCATGAACGGATGAAGGATGCGGGCGCGGACGCGCTTGGAATGCATCTTGAAGCGGTGACACCCGAAGTCCGGGAGCTGATCATGCCGGGCAAGGCCAGCGTTCCGCTTGAAAAGTATTTCTCCAGCTTCGAAGCAGCAGTGAAAGTGTTCGGGCGGGGGCAGGTCTCGACCTATATCCTCGCGGGTCTCGGCGATACGCGGGAAGCCATCCTCGATATGTCCACGCGTTTGGTTGCAATGGGCGTCTACCCATTCGTCGTACCGTTCGTACCGATCTCCGGAACGCCGCTCGAAAGTCACCCCGCACCGAAATCCGATTTCATGGCATCCATCCTTGCGCCATTGTCCCAGATCGTCATCGACGGCGGGTTGAAGGCCTCGGACATCAAGGCCGGTTGCGGCAAATGCGGCGCTTGCTCGGCCCTTTCGACCTATGAAAAGCTGAGGATCCCGGCATGAGCCTCATGGATCACTCCACCTTCATCAGCCCTGAATTCATCATCCGGGCAGCAACTGAAACCTGGGAACTTCAAGGGGTATCTCGTCTCCGACACCAGGTGTTTGTAGACGAACAGCGCATCTTCGTCGGCAGTGACCATGACGAAATCGACGCTAGCGCCCTCCCCCTTGCGGCAATCGCTACGTTGGCGGCCGAACCTGCAGAAGTTGTGGGGACTGTCAGGATCCACGAGCCCACGCCCGGTATCTGGTGGGGCTCGCGCCTTGCGGTCGCTCCGGCATATCGCAGAGTTGGTCGGCTGGGACCGGAACTGATCCGGTTGGCGGTGAGTACCGCGAATGGCCTCGGGTGCAGTGAGTTTCACGCCCATGTCCAGCTTCAGAACGTACCTCTTTTTCGCCGGCTGCATTGGGAGCCGCAAGGAGAGATCGAACTGCATGGCGTGCGCCACATGCACATGCTGGCTTCACTCGATCACTATCCCCCCATATGCGACCCGACCATCGGCTGGTCCGCCAGAGCACGGAGGCCATGATGGACGTACATGCCCTGGCGGCAGCACTCGCAGCCCACCCCTCGATCCGCAGCAAACTTGGCATAGCAGGCACGACACGAGCGCTCTCGATATCAGCCGGGACGGCGGGAATGCCGGGCGACGACGCCGCCGCAATTGCGGCTCCGGATGGGACCTGGGATCTGCTGGCGGGGGAAGGTTTCATTCCGCAATTCGTGCAAGACGATCCGTGGTTCGCCGGGTGGTGCGGCGTGATGGTGAACCTCTCGGACATCGCTGCCATGGGAGGGCGTGCGACCGCGCTGCTCGATGCCGTGTGGGCACCGGACGCGGCGTCTGCCGAGCCCCTGCTCACCGGGCTACGGGATGCAGCGATGACCTACGGCGTGCCGATTGTCGGTGGTCACACGAACCTCCGAAGCAAAGATCTCAATCTCGCCGTTTCGGTGATGGGACGTGCAAAGAAGCTGATTTCCAGCTTTGCGGCCGCCCCTGGAGATCTGCTTATCGCAGCCATCGATCATCGCGGGCAGTATCGGCCAAGTTTCGACAACTGGTGCGCCGCCCTTGATGCGCCCCATGAACGGCTGCGCCGCGACTACGAGATCCTGCCGGAGCTCGCCGAGGCCGGTCTGGTTGATGCAGGAAAAGACATCAGTCAGGGCGGTATTGTTGGCACAGCGCTGATGCTAGCGGAATCGTCACGCTGCGGCTTCGATATCGCGCTGGCCGACATCCCGCTTCCGCAAGGCGTTCAACTCGAACGCTGGCTGCGCAGCTTCCCGAGCTTCGGCTTTCTCCTTTCGGTCCGCCCGGAACGGGCAGAAGAGGTCTGCGACGTGTTTGCTGCTCGGGGCATCAGCGCAGCTGCCATCGGTCATGCAACGGACAGCTCCCGGATCGATCTAACGAGCGGTGGCGCCCGGGCAACTTTCTGGGACTACGCGGCAGCCCCCTATATCGCGCTCGCAAAGGAGATCGCCCATGCCTGAAGTACGCTTTACCATTCGATGGCCTGATGGCATGGAGGAGAGCTGCTACTCGCCCTCGACCGCCATAACGCGCCATCTCGAAGCCGGATGCACGTATCCGCTGACTGAATTTGTCGAACGTGCGCGCACCGGTCTAAACGAAGCATCGGACCGCGTCACGGCTAAATTCGGCTTCGCCTGCTCCTCCGCACTCGACCAACTGGCAAAGATCGAAACGACAGCTGCCGCTCAGCCGGCTGACGCCAAGGTCACCTGCCTCTCGATGTCATGAAAGGGTTTGTTATGACGAACGATACTGTACCACACGTACCGGTTCTCATCATCGGAGGCGGCCAGGCCGGTCTTTCTGTCAGTTGGTATCTGATGCAGGAAGGCATCGAACATGTCGTCCTCGAGCGCCACCGGAAGTTCGAAAGCTGGCGCAACAACCGCTGGGACAGTTTCTGTCTGGTTACACCAAACTGGCAGTGTCGGCTGCCCGGCTGGCACTATAAGGGAGCAGATCCGGATGGCTTCATGGTCAGGCAAGAGATCGTCGACTATCTCGATGGCTTCTTCGAAAGCTTCAACCCGCCACTCCGGGAGGGGGTAGATGTCAGCGAGGTCACCCCGCGCGAAGGGGGCGGATACCGGATCGAGACGAGCATCGGCACCATGACTGCGGACCAGGTCGTTATCGCGACAGGCGGTTATGACAACCCGATCGTGCCTCCCTACGCGTCCGATCTGGACACTTCGGTTTTCCAGATGCACTCGCGCGACTACCGGCGGCCCTCGCAGCTGCCCGATGGCGGGACCCTGATCGTGGGTACAGGACAATCCGGCGTGCAGATCATGGACGATTTCCATCTGGAAGGTCGACCCGCGCATCTTGCTGTAGGGCCAGCTCCGCGCAGCCCGCGCAAATATCGTGGGCGCGACGCGACAGATTGGCTTTACGATGCCGGCACCTATGCCGTCACGATCGATAGCCATCCCGATCCGGTAAAAGCGCTCACCCAGACGAACCATTACATGTCTGGCCGCGACGGTGGGAAGGAGATCGATCTGCGCAAATACGCCCTGGAGGGCGTTCGGCTATACGGATCGGTCGCGGGCGGCTCCGGCACAACGATGACGTTCCTGCCCGACCTCGAGAAGAACCTCGATGATGCTGACCGGAGCTACCTGGGTATACGTAAGCAGATCGATGCCTGGATTACCGCGCAAGCAATCGATGTGCCAGAGGAGCCGCCATTTGAAAAGGTCTGGCGTCCCGCTCAAGAAATCACCGAAGTTGATCTGGCGGAGGCAGGCATAACGTCGATCATTTGGGCGATCGGTTTCCGCCCGGATTATTCGTGGCTGAAGGTCGACTGCCTGGATCAGCGAGGCAAGCCGGTGTTCCGTCGCGGTGTAACCGATGCACCTGGTCTGTATTTTATTGGTCTTGGCTGGCTGAACACATGGGGCTCCGGCCGATTTCTTGGCATCGACGAGGACAGCCGGTATCTCGCCGAACAAATAGTTGCTCTCCAAAAAGACAGGCTCGCTGCATGAGCACGTTCCCACTCACCAAATACGACGGGGCAGAGGTCATTGAACGCCACGTGCTTGGAATGGCGGAAATGGGCTACAGCGGCATTTCGGAGCAATGGCTCAAGCGACGTGCCGGTGATTTGCACTGGCGGCTGATTGCGCGCGCCATGGGACAGCGGGATGCTGTCTTCACTTGCTCAGAGGGCGAGCCACTCTATGCGGCTTTTTGTGCGACCAGCTTGCGACTGGTAAGACCCCATCTCCCCCGCCTGGGCGGGGAGATGACACTGGTCGCCAATCTCTACCGCGTCGGGCACGGGCGTCTGGCGTCACTTATCCGCATCACCGCTGGCGGCGATAGTGTAGGCCGGATGATATTGGTCTCGACCTTTGTGGGACGCTCCGAACCGGGGATCAACCGATCTGTCGTCCGGCGGAGCCCGCGAGCGTTGGCGATGCCGCCTGAGGCTCCCCTCGAGGTTCGTCGCGTTGCCGAGAAAGCCTCAGCCACCACCCGCGACATTCGTAACGGCCATCTAGACCTCTCCGGAATGTCGGGAACGCAAAAGGTCCTGCCGTGCCCCACGACCGACTTCAATGCCGCAGGACTTCTCTATTTCCCGAGCTACAGCGCTTTAGCCGACCGGGGATTGTTCCAAGCAGGAGAGACGCATACCGGGATGATCGCCTCGCGGAATGTCGTTTATCTGGGCAATGTAGAGCCGGGAGAATGGATGGAGATCGGCTTCAAGAAGCTGCCTTCGGGGCATGATGTTATCCTAAAAGGCCCGGACTCTCGGCCGTTGGGGTTGATGCGTGTACGTTACAATCGTGGCAACGACAGGTCTGTAGCAACTCAACACTGCAACGCTGTCGAAACCTCCATTTCCAAGTTAGTTTCCCGCTAGCAAGGGAACTGAGACCGCACCGTCGCCAAACGCGGGCTTTGAAGATCGCTACGGAAAGCCATTTTCTAACGTCTTGCTCGGCCTAGGCTTGATGGGAGGCAAACCGACCGTTCGTTGGGTTGCACTATCCAGCTACTGCATTCACGTTAGAGTGCCAGCTACTATAGATTGGCATGAGGAAGCGGTTCCATGATTCCGTGTCGGTATGGTTACCACACGCTGCTGAATGACGGCCATATCGATATGACGATCCGGTGTGAACCAATCTTGGCCGCGCTGGCGGCCCTCGTGATATCGACGTCGGCAAAAACCTCGGTAGTTTTGGTTGAAATTGTTGTACCGATAGCGATCGCCGGGGTGATGTCGTCCCGCGTCGGCAGATCCTTCCACGTATAAACCTCGCTGGAACCGCCAATCTGTGCAACACGGTTCTCAGGGACCGTTCAAACGAACTTCAAGATCACTTTTTGAAATCGTCCGGCTCGTTCGATGTCGGGTTCGCCACGGACCAATCCATGCACGCTATCAAAGCCATTCTCGCGATGGTTTCGGACAGAGCCCTAGTACGCTCCCAATCGTGACCGATTTTGTTGTTCGTTCCGTGGATAGCTCGGCTTCGGCCGTCCTCATAGATGTCTTGGACAACAGACTTGAACGTTGGCGCATCTAGATTGCCATTAATCGGGTCCGTTCTCACAATTCCGAGACGAGCCTCAAGCATTGTCAGGATGCCGCCGACCTTCCTTCCTTTTCCCAGGGCGTCAAGGCTTGCGGCAAAATCCACTACGGCTCTGAGATCATCCGGTTCTTTGCAACCTTCGTGGAACCAAAGAAGCGACTGAAGCAGCGTGTTCAACATAACCGGACGATTACTGATGCTTTGCGGATGCAGAAAATAGTCGAGGACACCTTCGGTCGCGATGACGAGGGTTTGAAAGTTTGTAAATAAGGTTGCCCAATCCGCGGGATCGATCTGTGGGCCTGACGGCGTCCCCTTCAATCGTGACCCGCCAGCGAGATCTTCCCAGCGCTATAGCGGAGAGCGTACTGAAGGAACAGTGGACCATCATAGCGCATGCGGAAGCCATCAAGTGCCCGGGAGGCAGGCTCCCACATCATAGCTATGCACGTTAAAGCCAACCGAGCGGCGTTTGCGGCGGCCTGCAATCCGGCCTTCCGCTCGAACCCTTTGACACTGACGCTGCACACGTAAGGGCACGGCCCGATAACATTGTAGATGTCTTTTTCGCGATGATTATCGAGCGCCTTTCGTAAAGGTGCTGGCTTCCGGCCTCCCGACCAGACCCGGCGAACTCTTCTTGCGATGACGTTCGGAATGTCGCCGTCTGCGACTTTGCGCGTCAGCCAATCATCTCGCGGCTCTATCCGCACAGGGCCAATTCGGAATGACGGTACATCCCGGTTTGAGAAGAGCGTCGTGCCGAAGATGTATTCCTGGCCGGCGAGACCCGTCAGATGGTCGTCGATTGCCACGGTGACCGCCGCCAGGATTTCGGAAGCCGCAATGTCGGCTTGCTGCGACAGCTTTGTCGAAGCGAGCGCGGGTCCGATCCAATCTCGGACAAGAACCCTCCACTCCTCGCTCCTTATATTCCGGGTCGTCTGAGGTCGCGCCGCCTTAAGCGACGCGGCAAGTCGACTAATGTCTTCATCAATCTCTCGCGAGATCAGTAATGAGGTGCCGTCCTCAGCTCCCGTTCGTAGAGATATTGGGAACTCACTCCCACTTAGGGCCAGCCACCGTGGCGCAGTCGTCCGGGAACATAATTTCAATTTACTGCCGTCCCTCTCTTCGCAGCAGCTCAGCCTTCCGCTCAATTCCCCAGGTATAGCGGAATGACGCTCCATCTTTTCTTACAACACGGTGGCAGGGAATAGCGATGGCGAGAGGATTGCTCGCGCAGGCACTGGCTACAGCCTTACCCGCCTTCGGACGTCCGACCTTAGCAGCGAGATCTTCATAGCTGATGATCTCGCCCGGAGAAATATCTCGCAACGCAAGCCAGACGCGACGCTGGAAGGTAGTCCCACGCAGGTCGAGCGGCAAGTCGAAGCCGACCTCTGGGCGCTCAACCATTCCAACAACCTTGGCGACGGTGTCCTCGTATCGTTCGTCCCCTCCGACAAAGTTCGCGTTTGGAAATCGATCCTGAAGATCTGTCAGGAGGGCGGCAGGATCATCCCCAAGGAGAATTGCCGCAACGCCCTTGGCGCTCGATGCAACCAGGATCGCCCCAAGCGATGTCTGGCCGACTGCAAAGTGCAGCGTTTCGCTGCGCCCGCCCGCCCTGTAGTCTGCCGGAGCCATTCCGAGCGCGCGGCTGCATACCGCGTAGAACCTTCCGCTGGAACCGTATCCTGCGTCATAGAACGTCGATGTAATGGTCCTGCCCGGTTTTAGTCCTTCCCGGACGAGTTGAGCCCTCCTCTCGAGCATGTATGCTCGCGGGGTCATTCCAGTGTGTGCACGGAACGTTCGGTGGAAGTGCCCTTCACTGACGCCGAGCGCATGCGCGAGCGCCGCGACGGTCTGCGAGCTGTCTCCGGCATCAATCAGCCTGCACGCCTCAGCCACCAGATCGGCATTCCTCCTTGCGAATTCCTCGTCGTCGGGACGGCATCGCAGGCACGGTCGAAAGCCTGCTCTTTGTGCGTCGGAGACGCACCCGAACCAGCGCATGTTCTCTGGCCGGGGAGGACGGGAGATGCAGGTCACCCTGCAATAGACGCCGGTTGTGAGGACGCCGCGGAATGCGAGCGTTGTCGCTTCGGTCAGAACTTCCGCGGCTTCCGTCATCAGCTGGCGCTCCTCTGCATCGAGCCGAAAGGGTTGTCGATCAGGTAGCGCCACAGACCGTCGGGGCCGCGGCGGGCGATGTCGGTTGCGGTCGCCCCCATGTTGATCTCCGTGCCGTCCCGCGCCGTGCCGATATACGACCAATCGAGAATGAGGGACGCGATGTCGCCCGCCACGAACAGGTGACGCTGCGTGATCGACATCTGAAGGCCGAGGCTGAAGTACTTGGAGAGCTCCCTGCCGATCGCCTCCCTGCCGACATGAGCGACCCCTGCGGCGTCTACGATCAATCCTTCCGGGTCGTAGAAACCGAGCATGGTGTCAACGTCGAGCGAGTTCAGGTGTGCAAGGAGCGCCGGGACGATACCTTCCGGCGTCGAGGAGAGTGCGAGCTTGGTAGTCATTAAATGTCCTTCGTTGTTGTTCTGCCCCTGCGAGCGTCCTGACTATGGCGAGGCATCAAGGGGTCGAAACTCCGTTTTCTGATCTCAAATTCGGAATTTCGAGCACTTGATGTGATCACGGGTTGACTCCGATCACAATCATAGACATTTTATATCCACGATTAGGAGATGCAACATGAAATTGAGCGAAGGCGTCGAGCAGGCCATTCACTGCACCGCATTTCTGGCGGGTCTGTCGGAAGACGGCGTCATGTCAGCGTCGGCACTTGCCGAATTGCACGGCGTGTCGACCAGCTATCTCTTGAAGCACCTGCAGGCGCTGTCCGGCGCAGACATCGTTGCGACGACGCCGGGGCCGAAGGGTGGCTATCGGCTGGCGAAAACGCCAAAGGACATCAGCCTTCTCGACATCGTCCTCGCGGTCGAAGGACCGGCGCCCGCTTTCCGCTGCGCCGAGATCCGCCAGCGGGGACCGAACCCATTGCCGCAGCGCTACTTCACAAAGCCCTGCCAGATCAACGCCGCGATGCTGAAGGCTGAAAAGGCCTATCGCGCAGAACTCGCCAAGGTATCCGTCGCGGACCTTCTGGCGGATCTCGGCGCAGACGACGACGGCGGGATCGCCGCCCGCGGATGCGCCTTCCTGAAACTCCACGAACGCAAGACGGGCAATCGCGCCTCGTCATAGGAGAAAGCAGAAATGAGTACGTTAAAGAAGGTCGCCGTCATCGGCGGCACGGGCCTGATCGGCTCGAAGGCAGTGAAGTTGCTACAGGACGCCGGCCACGAAGCCGTCGTCGCAAGCTCCCGCAACGGGATCAATGCCTACACGGGCGAAGGGCTGGCCGAGGCGCTTGCGGGCGCCGACGCTGTCATCGACGTTTCAAACATGATGTCGTTCGACAAGGCCGTGATCACCGACTTCTTTGGAACGTCGAGCCGGAACCTGACGAATGCTGAGCTCGCTGCAGGCGTGCGCCACCACGTCGTCCTTTCGATCGTCAATGCCGACCAGCTCGCGGCCAATCCTTACATGGCAGGTAAGCTGGCGCAGGAAGAGGCCGTCGCTTCGTCGGGCCAGGCCTATAGCATCGTTCGAGCAACGCAGTTCCACGAGTTTATCGAAACCTTGGCCGGCGCATATGCCGCCGACGGAATGGTGAAGGTGCCGGATATCGACTTCCAGCCGATTGCTGCCGACGACGTCGCCGCAGCCCTGGTGGAGGCCGCGCTCGGCGAGCCTAAGAACGGAACGGTCGATCTTGCCGGACCCGAGCGCGCACCGTTCGAATCCTTTATCCGGGCGTATCTCGGTTCGAAGTGCGACGGCAGTCCGGTGACCGCAGACGCCGCAGTCGAATACTTCGGCGCACCTGTCGCCAAAGGCTCTCTGGTTCCCGGTGGAGACTACATCAAGGGCGGTGTCACGGTCGCCGAATGGCTAAAGGCATAGAAGGAGCCTACGATCATGAAGACCATTTCATACGCGGCTGCGGCATTTGCGGCCTCCCTTGCCACCGCGTCAGCTCATGACGTTGCAAAGCTGGGACTCGCATACGACACGAAGGATGCCAAGGTGACGCTCGTCTACGAGCACCCCCTGCCCGACGTCCCCGGCAAGAGCGTCAAGGGCGTCCTCGTCGAATACGGCCCCGGCGGCTACAGCTCGGCTCACACGCATGCGAAGTCCGCGCTTATCTACGCCACAGTTCTCGAGGGAGCGATCCAGAGCGCTGTAAACGGTGGCGAGACGAAGACCTTTACCGCCGGCCAGAACTTCACCGAGCTGCCGGGCGACCGCCACGACGTCAGCGCCAATGCCAGCAAGACCGACCCGGCGAAGCTGCTCGCCGTCTTCGTCGTCGATACCGACGACACCGTCCTGACGACGCCGCGCAAGCCGTAGCGCGTCCTCCGGCAACCATTCGCTAAACCATACATCACGCAACGGCGGTTCTCCGGCGAACGGAAAACCGTGCCCTCAATGAAGGAGAAAGATACATGTCTCGCTTGAACTGGTCCGAAGTCGCCCCCGACGGTGCCAAGGCGCTTTTCGGTGTCCACCACTATGTCACAGCCAAGACCAACCTGCCGACCGAGCTGATCCACCTCGTCTTTCTGCGCGTGTCGCAGATCAACGGCTGCGCCCACTGCATCGACATGCATAGCCGTGATCTGCGCAAGACGATGTCCGTCGACAAGATCACGCTGGTTCCGGTGTGGGACGAGGTGCCTCACCTGTTCAACGACCAGGAGCGGGCCGCACTCGCCTGGGCGGAGGAAGTGACCAATGTCAGCCAGACCCATGCGTCGGACGAGGCCTATGCCGCCGCCGCGGCCGCCTTCGAACCCAAGGACCTCGTCGATCTGACGATCACGATCGCCGCGATGAACGCCTTCAATCGGCTTGGTGCGCCGTTCCGTCTTCCGGTGGCGGCAAAGGCCTGATCGCGTCGCAACGCTCCGAAAAAGCCGACCTGCCGGTCCGTTCGCGGTCCGGCAGTTACTTCAACTACAGCGGCGATAAGATCATCCGCGTCGCCATCTCCCAGAGACGAAAAGCATTCTGTGGATCAACCGCGTATCTTGCTACGCCCTTGAACGGCCCGGCTCCGCGCTCATCAACGACCGGCGCCTCCTGGCAGTCGTCAAAATATCTGCCGGAAATTCCCTCCACGAGCGGCGATCCCGCGAGCAAAGCTGACGTGGCCGCCCCCTGCTCTATCGTCTTGCGCAGGTGTTCGGGCGTCCGAAGGCCGCCGGTGTGCTTCTGTAGCCCCGTGGCGATCGCTCCGGGGTTGAGAGCGTTCGACGTGATGCCGTCGCATGCCCACGCCCGCTTGATCCCAACGGACATGAGGATGCAGGCCGTCTTCGACTGGCCATAGGCGAGCAGCGGATCGTATGGAATGAAGCGGAAGTCCGGATCGTCCCAGAACACGGGCGCAAACAGGTTGCCAGTCGAGGCGACGGAAACGACGCGGGCGCCGTTCGCTCTGGCCAGATGCTTCCGCAGGCCGAGTGCGAGCGCGAAGTGGCCTACGTAGTTGGTTGCGAATTGCATCTCCCGCCCTTCCGCACTCCTCTGCAGCTCCGGGATGGCCATGACGCCTGCGTTGTTGACGAGGACGTGCAGAGGCTCGTCCCAGCTCAGCGTGAATTCCCGCACGGAAGAAAGATCGGCGAGATCGAGGCGGCGAACGCGCAGCCGAGCCTCGGGCATTGCGCGCTTCATCTCGGCGACAGCTCTCTCGGCCTCGTCCGGGCGGCGGGCTGCAATCGTCACAGCCGCGCCTGCGGCCGCGAGGGCGCGGCTCGTCTCCAGTCCGATGCCCGCAGCACCTCCGGTCACGACAACGTTTCGCCCGGCAAGGTCAACGCCTTCCAGAACGTCGGCCGCGGTCGATGAAAACCCGAATGGGATGGGTGAAGTCATGGTCATGCTCCTTCAGACATTCGACTTGCCCGGAAGATAAGCGCGTGGCATTCGTGAACTAGATGCCCAACACTACACGCAATGATGAGATAATTCGTACAGTGAGCTCGCTCCCGCCCGGCGAGCTTGCGGCCTTTCTTGCCGTTTCCGAGCACGGTGGGTTTCGTGCCGCATCAAGAACGCTCGGCCAGACCGCGTCCGCGTTGAGCCATGCAGTCGCCGGACTTGAGAGACGTCTCAAGGTGAAGCTCTTCCACCGTTCGACCCGGAACGTATCGCTGACCGAACCGGGGCGTAGACTTGCGGAGCGACTGATGCCGGCGCTTGCGGAAATCGGCCTCGCAGTCGAGGAACTGCACGAACAGACTACGTCGTTGTCCGGGCTCGTGCGGATCAACTGCGACGCCAACGCCGCGGAGCAGGTGCTGATGCCGCTGCTCACCCGCTTCATGAAGCTTCAGCCCGCAATGCGGTTCGAGATCAGGTCCGAGGGAAGGTTGGTCGACATCGCCGAAGGAGGATTCGACTGCGGCGTCCGGGCGGCCGAACTCGTTCCTGACGAAATGGTTGCCATCCCGATCGGTCCGGACCAGCAACACATTGTCGTGGCATCGCCTGCCTATCTCGATGGTGCTCCTGCGATCACGACGCCGTCGGACCTCGCGCTTCACCCATGCGTCCAGCTTCGAATGGCGGGCGGTTCGATCTACCGCTGGGAGTTTCAGCGCCGCGGCGAGTATGTCGTCGTGACAACAACCGGCAACCTCGTCGTCGACCAGTCCCGACTTCTTCTGGCTGCCACACTGGACGGCTCGGTCTCGCCTACGTGACGCGATGGATGGCAGCGGACGCACTTGCCGACGGGAGACTCCGGCAGGTGCTAGCCGTGTGGACGCCGCCCTATCCTGGCCTTTGCCTTTACTATCCGAGACACCGCCATATCGGAGCCGGAATGCGCGAATTTCTGGACATCCTCAGGAACGCGACGGGCGTACACCCCGAAAAGGATTGAAATATCACTCGACAGTTCATCTCGGGGAACATGTCGGCTTACGTCTATCATAACCCGCTTACGAGCGCCGGCCCACAACCGCCGTCCAAATTCGACATGCGTGACCTTCGTTGGGACCTCTCACCGGACATTCAGAAATTCGCCTCGTAAAAAATCTGAGAACAGTCGATGACTACTGTGTTCGGCCCTGTTCCTCCATGTTCTGGGTCAACAGAAACAAACCTGTTTCAACCACTTCAGTACCGGAAGACAAGACAATGGCTCTCAGGGATGTTTTGCCCAGATAGTCTTCTAGACGGTGGTATCTTTGAGTGAAGTCACACTCGGCCGCCAGGTTCTGGCCGATGTCGATTAAGTGGAGCGACATCGGCCTTTGTTTCAGGCCCCGACCGGAATAGGGTTATCGACGATGCTGCGATTGAACGCTTCGAAGAAGCCATGTTCGTTCGCGCCCGGATTGTCGCGCAGGGGCTTGATGGCATCGACGACCACTTCGGGGGCATCTGTTGCTAGCGCGACGAGCGTCTGCTCAATAAAATCGGGAAGCGGCATCGCGCGCGGGTCACCGCTTTTATAGATCAGGTCTGTATCCACCCATGGCGGGGCGATTTCCTGCACGCGAACGCTGGTGTCGCGTAGCTGAAAACGCTGCGAGAGAGCGAACGAATGGAGCGCCGCCTTCGTCGCCGAATAGATCGCATTTGTGGCGATCGGTACGAAGGCAAGCACGCTACTGGTGTATAGTAGAGTTGCCTCTGGCCTCGTCTTCAGATGTTCGATCAGCGCCGAGGTCACACGGATAGGTCCGAGCAGGTTGGTGGCGATCAGGTCCTGCGCGACGGCGTCGTCAACCGGGCCGGAAACATCGTCAAAGGGCATGAAGCCGGCGTTGTTGAAGACCACGTTGAGGTCGGGATAGTTTTCGATCAGTTGCCGCGCGGCGGACTGGATGCTGTCGAGGCTAGACACATCGAGCGTGATTGCCGCCATGCCGGGGTTGGCTGAGATCACCTCGTCGAGTAACGCGGTGCGCCGCCCGGAGATGATCACCTTGTTGCCGAGGCGATGGAGAGCTTCCGCAAGGCCCCGTCCGATACCGCTCGTGCCGCCGGTGATGAAGATGGTGTTGCCAGTCAGTTTCATAGGATCAATCCTTCATTCTGGAGTGGGTTCGAACTTGTTCAGGCTGCCGCGATCAGACGCATTGCCGGCCGGGTGGCGGAAAGCTGAGGGCCGAGGGCGAGACGTGCCGCCTCATAGGCGTGCCATAGCTCGACATCCCTGAGCGCGGGAATGGTGCTGGTTTCCCCCTGATCGAGCCCGGCCAACGCGGCATCGACCATATCCTCGGCCTGCATGACGATCT
>Ga0209371_1000262_pt1 | contig 62261 bp, 53 predicted proteins | sample AgamicAtAmrz_FD_187165 | JGI IMG/M metagenome (GOLD analysis project Ga0209371, IMG submission 187165) | Agave microbial communities from Guanajuato, Mexico - At.Am.rz (SPAdes) (version 2) | ecosystem: Host-associated > Plants > Roots > Rhizosphere | place: Guanajato, Mexico | collected 2012-06-07
CTGCGCTTCCGCGTCCACGCTATGACCAGGTGCTGTCGTTCGGCTGGAAAGTCTGTCTGCCGTTGACGCTGTTGAACCTGCTGGCGACCGCCGCAGTGATTCTGTACAACGCGCAGTAAGGGGTTTTGAGATGACTTTAAAAGATATTGTCGTTGGCTTCGGCACGACAGTGCGCAGTATCTGGATGATAGGCATGCATGCCTTCGCCAAACGCGAAACCCAGATGTACCCGGAAGAGCCGGTTTATCTGCCGCCGCGCTACCGTGGACGTATCGTGTTAACCCGCGATCCTGACGGTGAAGAGCGCTGTGTCGCCTGTAACCTGTGCGCAGTCGCCTGTCCGGTAAGCTGTATCTCGTTGCAGAAAGCAGAGACCAAAGATGGCCGCTGGTATCCGGAATTTTTCCGCATCAACTTCTCGCGCTGCATCTTCTGCGGCATGTGCGAAGAAGCCTGTCCGACCACCGCTATTCAGCTTACGCCAGATTTCGAGCTAGGCGAGTTCAAGCGTCAGGATCTGGTGTATGAGAAAGAAGATCTGCTGATCTCCGGTCCGGGCAAATACCCTGAATACAACTTCTACCGCATGGCAGGTATGGCGATCGAAGGGAAAGAGAAGGGCGAAGCGGAAAACGAAGCCAAGCCTATCGACGTCAAAGGCTTGTTACCTTAAGGAGCCCGGCATGGAAATTGCGTTTTATATTTGCGGACTGGTGGCGGTGCTGACGACGCTGCGCGTAATCACCCATACCAATCCGGTACACGCGCTGCTGTACCTGATCGTGTCGCTGCTCTCGGTAGCGGGCGTCTTCTTCTCGCTTGGCGCTTACTTCGCGGGTGCGCTGGAGATTATCGTTTACGCCGGTGCCATTATGGTGCTGTTCGTCTTTGTGGTGATGATGCTTAACCTGGGCAACGCCACCGTGAAGCAGGAGCGCGACTGGCTACAGCCGTCGCTGTGGATTGGGCCAGGCATTGTTTCGCTGCTGCTGCTGGTGGTGATGGTTTATGCCATCCTGACCGCCAACGACCAGGGTATTGACGGTACGGTAATCGACGCGAAAGCAGTGGGTATCAGCCTGTTCGGTCCTTACGTACTGGCGGTGGAACTGGCTTCAATGCTGCTGCTGGCCGGTCTGGTGGTAGCGTTCCACGTCGGACGTGAAGAGCGTCAGGGCGAAGTGCTGAGCAATCGCGACGCCAATAAGGAGGAGCACGCATGATCCCGTTACAACACGGCTTAATTCTTGCCGCCGTGCTGTTTGTCCTTGGACTGACATCACTGGTGTTGCGCCGCAACCTGCTGTTTATGCTGATTGGTCTCGAAATCATGATCAATGCGGCCGCGCTGGCGCTGGTCGTAGCGGGCAGCTACTGGGGACAGGCAGATGGGCAGGTGATGTATATCCTGGCGATCAGCCTTGCCGCGGCGGAAGCCAGCATCGGCCTGGCGCTGCTGCTCCAGCTCTATCGTCGTCGTCAGACGCTGAACATTGATACTGTGAGCGAGATGCGCGGATGAATCTTCTCTACTTAACAATCTTGTTTCCGCTAATCGGCTTTTTGCTGTTGGCGTTTTCCCGTGGTCGCTGGTCGGAGAACCTGTCTGCCGCGATTGGGATGGGCTCGGTGGGTCTGGCGGCCCTGGTAACACTCTATGCCGGAATCGACTTCTTTGCTCAGGGAGAGCAGCCGTTTAACCAGGCGCTCTGGACCTGGATGCAGGTCGGTAATTTCGACATTAAGGTGAATCTGACGCTGGATGGTCTGTCGCTCACCATGCTGTCGGTGGTAACGGGCGTCGGCTTCCTGATCCATATGTTTGCTTCCTGGTATATGCGCGGCGAAGAGGGTTACTCCCGCTTCTTTGCCTATACCAACCTGTTTATCGCCAGCATGGTCGTACTGGTGCTGGCCGATAACCTGATGCTGATGTATCTCGGCTGGGAAGGGGTAGGACTCTGCTCCTATCTGCTGATCGGCTTCTACTACAGCAATCCGGAAAACGGCAAAGCGGCGATGAAGGCCTTTATCATCACCCGCGTCGGCGACGTGTTTCTCGCCTTTGCGCTGTTCATTCTCTATAACGAACTGGGCACGTTGAATTTCCGCGAGATGATGGAACTGGCACCGCAGCACTTTGCCGCGGACAACCATATGCTGCAGTGGGCCACGCTGATGCTGTTAGGTGGTGCGGTCGGCAAATCTGCCCAGCTTCCGCTGCAGACCTGGCTGGCGGACGCGATGGCTGGCCCAACGCCGGTCTCCGCGCTAATTCACGCCGCAACCATGGTGACAGCGGGCGTCTATCTGATCGCTCGCAGCCACGGCCTGTTCCTGCTGACGCCGGACGTGCTGCATCTGGTGGGAATTGTGGGTGCGATTACGCTGGTGCTCGCAGGTTTCGCCGCGCTGGTGCAGACCGATATCAAACGCGTGCTGGCCTACTCAACCATGAGCCAGATTGGCTATATGTTCCTGGCGCTGGGCGTGCAGGCCTGGGATGCGGCCATCTTCCACCTGATGACGCATGCGTTCTTTAAAGCGCTGCTGTTCCTCTCATCGGGTTCGGTGATCCTCGCCTGCCACCACGAGCAGAACATCTTTAAAATGGGCGGCCTGCGTAAAAGCATTCCGCTGGTCTATGCCTGCTTCCTGGTGGGCGGTGCCGCGCTGGCCGCGCTGCCGCTGATTACCGCAGGCTTCTACAGTAAAGATGAAATTCTGTTCGGCGCGCTGGCGAACGGCCACATCAACCTGATGGTGGCGGGCCTGGTCGGTGCTTTCCTGACCTCAATCTATACCTTCCGCATGATCTTTATCGTCTTCCACGGTAAAGAGCAGATTCATGCCCATGCGGGTAAAGGGATTACTCATCATCTGCCGCTAATTGTGCTGCTGGTGCTGTCGACCTTTGTTGGCGCGCTGATTACGCCGCCGCTGGCGGGCGTACTGCCGCAGGGTGAAGCCGGTGAAGCGGGCAAAGTTGGGCTGGAGATCGCCTCTGGCGTCGTCGCCGTGATCGGTATTCTGATCGCTGCGGCGCTCTGGCTGGGCAAACGCGAGCTGGTTGGCCGCGTAGCCAACAGTGCGCCGGGCCGCTTCTTTGGCACCTGGTGGTTCGCGGCCTGGGGCTTCGACTGGCTGTATGACAAGGTCTTCGTTAAACCCTATCTTGGCATTGCCTGGCTGCTGCAGCGCGATCCGTTGAATGCGCTGATGAACCTGCCTGCGCTGCTCTCGCGTATTGGTAACAAAGGTCTGGTGGTCAGCGAAAGCGGCTATCTGCGCTGGTATGTCGCCTCAATGAGCATCGGTGCCGTCGTGGTACTGGCGCTGATGCTGGTGGTTTAAGGTTGATGAGCGGGGCGGCTCGGCGAGGCGCCCCAGGTCAAGAATGTTAAAAATTGCCCAATATAAGGGTGTTATCGGCGCAGTCAGTTTTGGCACCGCCAGCGCGCAGCAACCGGAGCGTACTGAAGTACGTGAGGATTGCGAGCACTGCCGGGGGCCAAAATGACAAGCAAGATAGCCCGAAAACAGGCAGAAAAAAGGGAAAGACTTCAGTGCTACTACCTTGGCTAATAATCATTCCATTTGTCGGCGGTTTGCTCTGCTGGCTGGCTGAACGCCTCGGCGCAAAAACGCCGCGCTGGATAGCCCTGATTACGATGGGCCTGACGCTGGCACTCTCCATGCAGCTCTGGTTGCAGGGTGGCTATTCACTAACGCAGGCGGCCGGTATGCCGCAGTGGCAGTCAGAGTTCGCCGTGTCGTGGATCCCGCGTTTCGGCATCAATTTCCATCTGGCGATAGACGGTCTGTCGCTGCTGATGGTAGTGCTGACCGGCCTGCTTGGCCTGATGGCCGTGCTCTGCTCCTGGAATGAAATTGAGAAGTATCAGGGCTTTTTCCACCTCAACCTGATGTGGATCCTCGGTGGCGTTATCGGCGTGTTCCTTGCCATTGACATGTTCCTGTTCTTCTTCTTCTGGGAGATGATGCTGGTGCCGATGTACTTCCTCATCGCGCTCTGGGGTCATAAGGCATCCGACGGTAAAACCCGTATCACCGCCGCGACCAAATTTTTCATCTATACCCAGGCTTCAGGCCTGGTGATGCTGATTGCGATTCTGGCGCTGGTGTTTGTGCACTACAACGCGACTGGCGTCTGGACGTTCAACTACGAGCAGCTGCTGAAGACGCCAATGTCGCACACGGTGGAATATCTGCTGATGCTCGGCTTCTTTATCGCCTTCGCGGTCAAAATGCCGGTGGTGCCGCTGCACGGCTGGCTGCCGGATGCCCATAGCCAGGCACCGACAGCCGGTTCGGTAGACCTCGCCGGGATCCTGCTGAAAACCGCGGCATACGGCCTGCTGCGCTTCAGCCTGCCGCTGTTCCCCAACGCGTCGGCAGAGTTTGCGCCCATCGCGATGTGGCTTGGCGTAATTGGTATCTTCTACGGGGCATGGATGGCGTTCTCGCAGACCGACATTAAGCGCCTGATCGCCTACACCTCAGTTTCGCACATGGGCTTCGTGCTGATCGCCATCTACACCGGCAGCCAGCTCGCCTTCCAGGGCGCGGTGGTGCAGATGATTGCCCACGGCCTGTCGGCCGCTGCACTGTTCATCCTGTGTGGCCAGCTGTATGAGCGTCTGCATACGCGCGATATGCGTCAGATGGGCGGACTCTGGTCGCGCATCAAGTGGATCCCAGGCCTGTCGCTGTTCTTTGCGGTCGCCAATCTGGGGATGCCGGGCACCGGTAACTTCGCTGGTGAGTTCATGATCCTGACGGGCAGCTTTCAGGTGGTGCCGGTGATTATTGTGATTGCCACCTTTGGCCTGGTGTTCGCCTCGGTTTACTCGCTGATCATGATGCAGCGCGCCTACTATGGCGAAGCGAAGTCAAAGGATCCGCTGCCGGGCATGTCGCCACGTGAGTTCACGATCATCATGGTGCTGGTGGTTCTGCTGGTGCTGCTGGGCGTCTATCCGCAGCCGATTCTGGATACCTCCCATGCTGCCATGAGCAATATTCAGCAGTGGTTTACCGCTTCAATTTCAACTACAAGGCCGTAATTCGCCATGACAATAACTCTTCAACAATTGATCGCGTTACTGCCGCTGTTGATCGTCGGATTGACAGTGGTGGTGGTGATGCTGTCCATTGCCTGGCGACGCAACCACTTTGTCAACGCCACGCTGACGGTCATCGGTCTGAATGTGGCGCTGGTTTCGCTCTGGTTTGTCGCGCAGGCGGGAGCCATGGACGTGACGCCGATGCTGCGCGTCGATCCCTACGCCGTGTTTTACACCGCGCTGGTGATCCTGGCGAGTCTGGCAACCTGTACTTTTGCCTATCCCTGGCTGTCTGGCTTCCCGGATAACAAGGATGAGTTCTATCTGCTGGTGCTGATTGCGGCGCTCGGCGGAATTGTACTGGCCAGCGCTAACCATCTGGCGTCGCTGTTCATTGGCGTTGAGCTGCTGTCACTGCCGCTGTTTGGCATGATCGGTTATGCCTTCCGTCAGAAGCGTTCACTGGAAGCGGCGCTGAAGTACACCATTCTCTCTGCGGCCGCCTCATCGTTCCTGCTGTTCGGTATTGCGCTGGTTTATGCAGATTCCGGCAGCCTGAGCTTTGTGAAGCTGGGTCAGAGCCTGAACGACACCATGATCCAGGAGCCGCTGCTGCTGGTGGGCCTGGGGATGATGATTATCGGTCTCGGCTTTAAGCTGTCGCTGGTGCCGTTTCATCTCTGGACGCCGGATGTCTATCAGGGCGCGCCTGCGCCGGTATCCACTTTCCTTGCGACCGCCAGTAAGATCGCTATCTTCGGCGTAATCATGCGGCTGTTTATGTACGCGCCGCTGACTGACAGCGAGGCCGTGCGTACCGTGCTGGGCCTGATTGCTTTCGTATCGATCCTGTTCGGCAACCTGATGGCCATTTCGCAGAGTAATATCAAGCGTCTGCTGGGGTATTCGTCGATTGCCCATCTGGGCTATCTGCTGGTGGCGCTGATTGCGGTGAAGACTCATCAGCTGTCGCTGGAGACCGCAGGCGTTTATCTGGCGGGTTACCTGTTCAGCAGCCTCGGCGCGTTCGGCGTGGTGAGCCTGATGTCCAGCCCGTATCGCGGCCCGGATGCCGACTCGCTCTACTCCTATCGCGGCCTGTTCTGGCACCGTCCAATCCTGTCGGCGGTAATGACAGTGATGATGCTGTCGCTGGCGGGCATCCCGGCCACGCTTGGCTTTATGGGCAAGTTTTACGTGATTGCCTCAGGTGTCAATGCGCAGCTGTGGTGGCTGACCGCAGCGGTAGTGGTCGGCAGCGCCATCGGTCTTTATTACTATCTGCGCGTGACGGTTAGTCTCTACCTCAGCCCGCCAGAGCTGCATACGCGTGACACGCCAGCCAACTGGGCGTTGACCGCAGGCGGTGTGGTGGTGCTGATCTCGGCAATTCTGGTGCTGGTGCTCGGCGTCTATCCGCAGCCGCTGATTTCACTGGTGCAGATGGCCCAGCCGCTGATGTAAACTGCTTTTACCCCTTATAAAATCAGGCCCTCGGGCCTGATTTTTTTTGCTTTCAGGAGAGCGTATGGAGATCAGCTGGCACGATATGCATCACCGTGAACTCAGCACACAGCAGCTTTATGCCGTACTGGCGCTGCGCTGCGCCGTGTTTGTTGTTGAGCAAACATGTCCCTATCAGGACGTTGACGGGCAGGATTTAGTGGCGGAGAACCGGCATATTCTGGGGATGCGCGGCGATGAGCTGGTAGCCTATGCGCGAATTCTGACGCCAGCAGATGCGGCTGCACCGGTGGCAATCGGGCGGGTGATCGTCTCCGCCAGCGCGCGTGGCCTGAATCTGGGCAACCGGCTGATGGAGCAGGCGTTGCTCAGCTGCGAACAGCACTGGCCGCAGCGCAGCATCTACCTTTCTGCGCAGGCGCATTTGCAGCGCTTTTACAGTCGACTTGGTTTCAAGGCCTGTGGCGATATCTACCTGGAAGACAATATTCCCCATATCGACATGCGCAAATAAAAACGGCGAGCCTTCGCTCGCCGTTTTGGTCTGTTAGCCTGGCGTCATCTGCCGGTCATCGACATATTTGCGCTGATCCGGCGGCGGCGGGAAATACTGATAGAGCCAGGTTTCGCTCAGGGTTTCCTCTTTAGTGCGCAGGAACAGGCGCATCTCTACCGGCGTTGTGGCGTCGCTGTTGGGATACCAGTCGAACAGAATACGGTAGCCGTTCATCGGCTCAACGTAGAGGATCTCAACCTGCTTAAAGGTGCCTGAGGAGAGGGTAATCACCGGCTCAATGCCCTTCGATGCCGCAGCTTTCAAATCGCCGCCCACAAAGTCGATGGCGAAACGGCGGCACCATTGCTCAGGGAAATGTTCGCCCGGCGCCCAGCCCTCTGGGAAACCGCCAATACCCGTGCGCGTAGCATCTACGCGCGCCAGGCCGCTGCGAACCGGCGGCAGGCCACTCCAGTAGAGTTTGTAGGAGAAGCTAAACTCGCTGCCGGCCTTGACCGGCTCCGCTGGCTGCCAGAAGCAGACAATATTATCCAGCGTCTCCCCGGTCGTCGGGATCTCCATCAGGTTGATGGCGCCCTTGCCCCATTTACCTACCGGCTCGACCCACAGGCTCGGTCGCTTGTCATACCAGCCAATAACGTCCTGATAATCTTTAAAATCGTGATTAAGCTGCAGCAGGCCGAACCCGCGCGGGTTCTCATCCTGATAGGCATTGAACTGCAGTTTCTGGGGGTTATTCAGCGGGCGGGCAATCCACTCGCCGCTGCCGGTCCACATCGCCAGACGGTCAGAGTCATGAATTTGCGGATGATAGGTGTTGCACATGCGGCGCTCGTTGGTGCCGCAGCTAAACATACTGGTCATCGGGGCGATGCCGAGCTGGCGGATCTCTTTGCGCGCATAAAGGTGGTTTTCCACCTCCATCACCACACGGTTCGCCTCACAATGGATGGTGAACCTGTAGGCACCGGTCAGGCTTGCGCCATCCAGCAGGGCATAGACAACAAAGGTGGTCTCGTCGCCTTTTGGCGTTTCAAACCAGAACGCGGTGAAGTCTGGAAACTCTTCGCTGCCGTTGCTGAAGGTGTTAACCGCCACGCCGCGGGCAGAAAGGCCGTACTGATAAGTATCGTCTACGGCGCGGAAGTAGCTGGCACCCAGGAAGGAGACGATATCGCGACGTGCCAGCTCGGGTTTTTTAAAGGCACGGAAACCGGCGAAGCCGAGATCGTTTTTGCCAACCAGCTGCTGGGTATCGACCTTCGCGTTATTGTAGTTAAACAGCTCGGGACGGAAATGAATTTCACGCGCCTCGCGGCTGTCGGCGTCCACGGAGAACATGCGGATGCGGCGCTTAAAGCCCATTCCAACGTGGAAGAACTGCACGTCGAGTTCACGGTCAGGGATGTTGTTCCACAGCGAGTGACCGGCGTCGTACTGAATTTCGTTGTACGCCTGCGGCGTCAGCGTCGCCAGCGTCTCAGGCAGCGCGCCCGGCGCACCGCCCCAGGGCTGTTTGGCCAGCGCGGCGGCTTTCTTTTTCAGTACATCGAAATCGAAGCGAACGGCGGTCCCGTCTGCAATACCATCTTCTGCCCAGGCGGATTGCGCAAACAGCGTTGACAGGCCGGTCATGCCGCTGACGGCGGAAAAGGCCATTGACGCTTTCATAAACATTCTTCGATTCATGCCAGAAATTATTCCTTAGCGTTCGAGTGTGTTGTGACTGTTCGGTTCTGCGCGAACGTGACCTAAAAGCGCAGATAACAGCAGGGTACGACAGTCTGGTAGGTGAAAAATTCAGTCCACATTAAATTTATCAGATTTATCAAGAAGCCTGACGACTTTCGTACAAGGTTGCGCCGAGGGAAACTCAGGGGAATCCTGGTGAAAGCATCCTGCAAACGGCAATTTTGACGCTATAGTTAATGAACTGCTTTGCAAATAACACGGAGGAAGAGATGGCTAGAGAGACAGAAGCTTTTGACACCAATCTGGATGATGATTTGGCGCTGTTGACGGAAACGCTGGAAGAAGTGTTGAAGTCGTCAGGCGACCCGGCCGACCAGAAATACATTGAGCTGAAAACCAAAGCGGAACAGGCGCTGGAAGATGTGAAATCTCGCGTTAGCCAGGCCTCTGACAGCTACTATTATCGCGCCAAAAATGTAGCCTACCGCGCAGATGATTACGTGCATGAAAAACCCTGGCAGGGCATTGGCATCGGCGCAGCCGCTGGCCTGGTGCTCGGTCTGCTGCTGGCGCGTCGCTAAGGCGTGACCCACTGAAAACGGCGGGGATCTCCCGCCGTTTGTTTTTGTCTCTTTTGCGCTTACCTTTCTTCCCTCGTTAGCTCCCCAACATATTCGATATACATAAGCGAAAGGCACAGGATTGTGTTGAGTTTACCCTGCGCGCTTCCTACAGTAGGTCAACGGACAAAAGGAGATGAAATCGTGATTAGAGTCGAGATGCTGTCTACAGGGGATGAGGTGCTGCACGGCCAAATCATTGATACCAATGCGGCCTGGCTGGCAGACGTGCTGTTCCAGCACGGGTTGCCGATGACCAGCCGCAGCACGGTAGGGGATTCGCTATCGTCACTGGTGGAGACGTTGCAGGCACGCAGTCAGGTGGCGGATGTGCTTATTGTCAACGGCGGGCTTGGCCCCACCAGCGACGATCTCAGCGCGCTGGCGGCGGCAAAAGCGAGTGGCGTTGAACTGGTGCTGCATCAGGCGTGGCTGGACAATATGGAAGCCTGGTTCGCCAGCCGTGGCCGCACGATGGCCGCCAGCAACCGCAAACAGGCGGAAATCCCGGCTAATGCAGAGATGCTCGACAATCCAGTCGGCACTGCCTGTGGCTTTGCGCTGCGGCTGAACCGCTGCTGGATTTTCTTCACGCCTGGCGTGCCGTCGGAGTTTAAGGTGATGGTGGAGCAGCAGATTCTGCCGCGCCTCAAGCAGCAATTTGAGCTGCCGGAACCGCCGCTCTGTTTGCGTCTGACCACCTTTGGCCGGGGTGAAAGTGATATTGCCGCCGAGCTGGAGCCGCTGGCGCTGCCGGAGGGCGTGGTGATGGGCTATCGCTCGTCAATGCCGATTATTGAGATAAAGCTTACCGGACCGGCCAGTCAGCGCGTGGCGATGGAACAGGTCTGGCAACAGGTGCGCCTGCTGCTGGCGGAGTGCACCATCTTTGAGGGCACGGAAGGCTTACCGGCGCTGCTGGCGCGCGAGTTGAAAGATCGCGGTTTCAGGCTGGCGCTTAGCGAGCAGTACACCGCGGGCCTGCTGAACTGGCAGCTGGCTGCAGCCGAGGTGCCGCAGAGCGCGGCGGAAATTCTCCCGGCGCAGGAAGAAGGGCTAGAGGAACAGGTGCAGCGTACGCGCGCGCTGGCGGCGCATCACGGCACGGTGCTGGCGCTGTCGACCGGCGCGCTGGAGGAGGGCGAAGTGTCGCTGGCGCTGCATACGCCGGAAGCGAGCTGGGGACAGCGGGTGAAGTTTACCCACGGTCGGCACAATCTGGAGACGCGGCAGAAGGTGGTGGCAATGATGGCAATGAATATGCTGCGCCGCTGGCTGCACGGCAGTGAGGTCAGCACCGGCCACGGCTGGATTGACGTGCTGGAGTCGGTGAAGCTGTAAAGGGGCACTGTCATCGCTAACAGACCGCAAAAAAGCTCAGGCGCGGGTGTCATGGCCCGAGGAGCAAAGCGTCCCGCCCCAGGGACAAAAACGTCGGGAGCGTTTTTTGAACAACGCAGCGCGTTGGCCCGGTGACGGGCGCACCTCAGGGATGAGGTGCGTATCTGGGCGGGCCGAGTTGGCTGGGATGCCGCTTTTTGCGTCTTTGCGATCGGGCCATGACACCCGCGCTGGCACGGTTATCGCAGGCAACAAAACTTGCTACAGCTCGATCTCAATCTCGCCTTTCGCCAGGCAGCAGCAGGGCAAAATCTCGCCCTGCTGCACAAACGCCAGCGGCGTTTCGGCATAGTGCACTTCACCCTTCACCAGCCGCGTGCGGCACGAGCCGCAGTAGCCTTCGCGGCACTGAAACTCCACGCACAAATTATGCGCTTCCAGCGTCGTCAGCAGGTTAGGGTGATGCTCTGCGCACTCCAGCCGCTGGCCAGAGCTGCGCAGAATAACAACGGCACGGCTCATGCTTACAGCTGGAAATCGTTGAAGTCGTCTTCGCCCACTTCCGAGTCAATCTGACCCACCAGATAGGAGCTGACTTCGACTTCCTGCGGCGCAACCTGCACGTTGTCCGACACCAGCCAGGAGTTGATCCACGGAATCGGGTTAGAACGCGTCTGGAACGGCAGATCGAGGCCGACAGCCTGCATACGGATATTGGTGATGTACTCAATGTACTGGCAAAGAATGTCTTTATTCAGGCCGATCATTGAACCGCCGCTGAACAGATATTCTGCCCACTCTTTCTCCTGCTCGGCTGCTTTCTTGAACAGATCGAAACACTCTTCGCGACACTCCGCAGCGATCTCTTTCATCTCTGGGTCGTCTTCGCCGCTGCGCATCAGGTTCAGCATATGCTGGGTACCGGTCAGGTGCAGCGCTTCGTCGCGCGCAATCAGGCGGATGATTTTAGCGTTACCTTCCATCAGCTCGCGCTCGGCAAAGGCAAATGAGCAGGCGAAGCTGACGTAGAAGCGGATCGCTTCCAGCGCGTTAACGCTCATCAGGCAGATATAGAGCTGCTTTTTCAGCGCGCGTACGCTCACGTCCACGCTCTTGCCGTTGACCTGATGGGTGCCTTCGCCCAGCAGATGCCAGTAGTTGGTCATCTCAATCAGATCGTCGTAGTACTTCGAGATATCCTGCGCGCGCGCGAGGATCTGCTCGTTGGTAACGATGTCGTCAAACACCAGCGACGGATCGTTAACGATATTACGGATGATATGGGTGTAGGAGCGCGAGTGGATGGTCTCGGAGAACGCCCAGGTCTCAACCCAGGTTTCCAGCTCGGGGATAGAGATCAGCGGCAGCAGCGCAACGTTCGGGCTACGGCCCTGAATGGAGTCGAGCAGCGTCTGGTATTTCAGGTTGCTAATAAAGATGTGCTTCTCATGCTCCGGCAGCGCCTGATAGTCGATGCGGTCACGTGAGACGTCAACTTCTTCCGGGCGCCAGAAAAACGAAAGCTGCTTTTCGATCAGCTTTTCAAAAATGTCATATTTCTGCTGGTCGAAGCGCGCCACGTTGACGGACTGACCGAAGAACATCGGCTCTTTTAGCTGATCGTTTTTATTCTGTGAGAAGGTAGTGTAAGCCATACAAACTGTCCAAATGTAGACGGGGCGCAGCGCGGCCCCGTGAAATAACGCAGGCGGGAGACGCGCTCCCGCCCAACCTTAAATCTTACAAGCGCCGCTTTCGCAACCGTCATCCTGGATAGAAGGCGCCAGATCGTCCTGCGCGTCTTCCGCGCCGTCGCGGGTGTTTTGATAGTAGAGCGTTTTCACGCCGAACTTGTACGCGGTCAGCAGATCTTTCAGCAGCTGCTTCATCGGCACCTTGCCGTTGGCGAAGCGCGACGGATCGTAGTTGGTGTTGGAGGAGATCGCCTGATCGATAAACTTCTGCATCACGCCGACCAGCTGCAGATAACCGTCGTTGGACGGCATTTCCCACAGCAGTTCGTACTGATCTTTCAGACGCTCATACTCCGGCACCACCTGACGCAGAATGCCGTCTTTAGAGGCTTTGATGCTGATATGGCCGCGCGGCGGCTCGATGCCGTTGGTGGCGTTGGAGATCTGCGACGAGGTCTCGGACGGCATCAGCGCGGAAAGTGTTGAGTTGCGCAGACCGTGCGTCTTGATCGACTCGCGCAGGCCGTCCCAGTCCAGGTGCAGCGGCTCGTTGCAGATGCTGTCGAGATCCTTTTTATAGGTATCGATCGGCATAATGCCCTGCGAGTAGGTGGTTTCGTTGAACCACGGGCAGGCGCCTTGCTCTTTCGCCAGCTCGTTCGAGGCTTTCAGCAGGTAGTACTGAATCGCTTCGAAGGTTTTGTGCGTCAGGTTGTTAGCGCTGCCGTCGGAGTAGCGCACGCCGTTCTTCGCCAGGTAGTAAGCGAAGTTGATCACGCCGATACCCAGGGTACGACGGCCCATCGCGCCGCGCTTCGCGGCCGGAATCGGGTAGTCCTGATAGTCGAGCAGGGCGTCGAGGGCGCGTACCGCCAGGGTCGCCAGCTCTTCGAGATCGTCCAGGCTCTCGATCGCGCCGAGGTTGAACGCCGACAGCGTACAGAGGGCGATTTCGCCATTCTCGTCGTTGACATCTTCCAGCGGTTTAGTCGGCAGCGCGATCTCCAGGCAGAGGTTAGACTGGCGCACCGGCGCGATGCTGGCGTCGAACGGGCTGTGGGTGTTGCAGTGGTCAACGTTCTGGATGTAGATACGGCCGGTAGAGGCGCGCTCCTGCATCATCAGCGAGAAGAGATCGACCGCTTTTACACGCTGCTTGCGGATGCTGTCGTCTTTCTCATATTTGGTGTAGAGGCGCTCAAACTCGTCCTGATCGGCGAAGAAAGCGTCGTACAGGCCAGGCACGTCGGATGGGCTGAACAGGGTGATCTCTTCGCCCTTCAGCAGACGGGTGTACATCAGCTTGTTGATCTGCACGCCGTAGTCCATGTGACGCACGCGGTTGCCTTCCACGCCGCGGTTGTTCTTCAGCACCAGCAGACTTTCTACTTCCAGATGCCACATCGGGTAGAACAGTGTCGCCGCGCCGCCGCGCACGCCGCCCTGCGAGCAGGATTTCACCGCGGTCTGGAAGTGCTTATAGAACGGAATACAACCGGTGTGGAACGCTTCGCCGCCGCGGATCGGGCTGCCCAGCGCGCGAATGCGGCCGGCGTTGATGCCGATGCCGGCGCGCTGCGACACATACTTCACGATGGCGCTGGAGGTGGCGTTGATGGAGTCAAGGCTGTCGCCGCACTCGATCAGCACGCAGGAGCTGAACTGGCGCGTCGGGGTGCGCACGCCGGACATGATCGGCGTCGGCAGCGAAATCTTAAAGGTAGAGATCGCGTCGTAGAAGCGCTTGATGTAATCCATACGGGTGTCACGCGGATAGCCGGAGAACAGGCAGGCGGCGACCAGGATATAGAGGAACTGCGCGCTCTCGTAGATATCGCCGGTGACGCGGTTCTGCGCCAGATATTTGCCTTCCAGCTGCTTGACCGCCGCATAGGAGAAGTTCATATCGCGCCAGTGGTCGATAAAGCCGTCCATCTGCTCGAACTCTTCAACCGTGTAGTCTTCCAGCAGATGAGGGTCATATTTGCCCATCTCCACCATGCGCACCACCTGATCGTACAGCTTCGGCGGCTCAAACTGGCCGTAGGCTTTTTTACGCAGGTGGAAAATCGCCAGGCGGGCAGCAAGGTATTGATAGTCCGGCGCGTCACGCGAGATCAGGTCTGCTGCGGCCTTGATGATGGTCTCATGAATATCAGAAGTTCTGATGCCATCGTAGAACTGGATATGGGAACGCAGTTCGACCTGGGAGACAGAGACGTTGTTCAGCCCTTCAGCGGCCCAGTCGAGTACCCGGTGAATTTTATCGAGATCAATGCGTTCCTGGCGGCCATCGCGTTTAGTAACGAGCAGACTTTGATTCATGTCGCGTTATACCATCCGTAAGTGAAAAAGAGTCCCCTGTTTATTCACAGGGTTATTCAATGTGAATAATTCTGTGGATAAACACTATATGTTGGGGTCAGGGAGAGAGTCAGTAACAATATGGAGGTTTATTCTAGTGTTCTGTCGCCAGATAACAAGACGGAAAAATGATGCTTCAGCACTTGAATTTCGTGCGATATTTCTTAACCCCGCGACTTATAAGGCTCAACGGCGTGTCAACTATCGGGGTAAAAAAATCGAGATTTTGATCGACCGCTGATTTTTCGCACATCGCTGTGTTTTTTCCCGACAACCGTCTAGCGGCGGAGCGGCTGAGTCGGAAAAAGTAGGGGCATTAGGGGAGCGGGCGCGCAGTGAGCCTGCGCGCCGGGAGATTACTTTTTGACGTGGCGGGTATGCACCATGTAGTTCACATCGACACCGCGGCCCAGGCGGAATTTATTCGTCAGCGGGTTGTAATGCAGGCCGGTAATATGCTGCTCGCGCAGCGTGGTCTCATCGACCCAGCCCAGCAGCTCCGATGGACGAATGAATTTCTTCACGTCATGCGTGCCGCGCGGCACCATACGCAGAACGTACTCGGCGCCAAACACTGCCATCAGCCAGGCTTTCGGGTTGCGGTTGATGGTAGAGAAGAAAACTTCGCCACCCGGCTTCACCAGACGCGCGCAGGCGTGCACCACCGAGCGCGGATCCGGCACATGCTCCAGCATCTCCATGCAGGTCACCACGTCATACTGACCGGCGAACGCTTCAGCGTGATCTTCCACCGTCTGCTGCACGTAGTCGAGCTTAACGCCGTTCTCCAGCGCATGCAGGCGCGCCACCTGTAACGGCTCGGCACCCATGTCCAGCCCGGTCACCACTGCGCCTTCACGCGCCATGCTCTCCGCCAGGATGCCGCCGCCGCAGCCGACGTCCAGCACTTTTTTGCCGAACAGGCCGTTGCTGTGTTGGGCGATAAAGCCCAGACGCAGCGGGTTAATGCGGTGCAGAGGTTTAAATTCCCCTTCCAGATCCCACCAGCGCGAGGCAACGGCCTCAAACTTAGCGATTTCCTGCGCATCGACGTTCGGCTGCGTTTCCTGCGGTTGTGCATTCATTGAATCATTACTCCAGACAAAATGTTGACTGAGTATAAACGCTTATTGCCTCTGGGCGCACCTTTCAGGCAAGAGGAAAAGCGCGTGAAAACGGTGGTTAACGTTCACCAGCGGGCTGGTGTGTGATATACTTTCGCACCTTTAAAATCCGGGCATATGTAGAGGGAAAGCGGCTCCATGAGCGACCTTGCAAGAGAAATTACACCGGTCAATATCGAAGAAGAGTTAAAAAGCTCCTACCTCGATTACGCCATGTCGGTCATCGTTGGCCGAGCCTTACCCGATGTTCGTGACGGCCTGAAGCCTGTCCACCGCCGCGTACTCTACGCGATGAGCGAACTGGGTAACGACTGGAACAAACCCTATAAGAAATCCGCCCGTGTGGTCGGTGACGTTATCGGTAAATATCACCCGCACGGGGATTCTGCCGTTTACGACACCATCGTCCGCATGGCTCAGCCTTTCTCCCTGCGTTACATGCTGGTGGACGGACAGGGCAACTTCGGCTCCGTTGACGGCGACTCCGCCGCGGCGATGCGTTATACCGAAGTGCGTATGTCACGTATCGCTCACGATCTGCTGGCTGACCTGGAAAAAGAGACCGTCGACTTCGTGCCGAACTATGACGGCACCGAGCAGATCCCTGAAGTTCTGCCGACCAAAATCCCTAACCTGCTGGTGAACGGTTCCTCCGGTATCGCCGTCGGGATGGCCACCAATATCCCGCCGCACAACCTGACGGAAGTGATCAACGGCTGCCTCGCCTATATCGACGATGAAGATATCAGCGTCGAAGGATTGATGGAGCACATTCCGGGGCCTGATTTCCCCACCGCTGCCATCATCAACGGCCGTCGCGGCATTGAAGAGGCGTACCGCACCGGGCGCGGCAAGATCTACATCCGCGCGCGCGGCGAAGTGGAAACCGACGCTAAAACCGGCCGCGAAACCATCGTGGTGCACCAGATCCCTTATCAGGTCAACAAAGCGCGCCTGATTGAGAAAATTGCCGAGCTGGTGAAAGAGAAGCGCGTTGAAGGCATCAGCGCGCTGCGCGACGAGTCTGACAAAGACGGTATGCGCATCGTCATTGAAGTGAAGCGCGATGCGGTCGGCGAAGTGGTGCTCAACAACCTCTACTCGCTGACGCAGCTGCAGGTTTCCTTCGGCATCAACATGGTGGCACTGCACCAGGGCCAGCCGAAAATCATGACGCTGAAGGAGATTCTGGAAGCCTTCGTCCGTCACCGTCGTGAAGTCGTCACGCGCCGCACGATTTTCGAACTGCGCAAAGCACGCGACCGCGCGCATATCCTTGAAGGCCTGGCGATTGCGCTGGCCAACATCGATCCGATTATCGAGCTGATCCGCCGCGCGCCGAACCCAGCCGAAGCGAAAGCCGGTTTGATCGCGCAGCCGTGGGCGCTGGGCAACGTTTCCGCCATGCTGGAGCGCGCGGGCAACGACGCCGCGCGTCCGGAGTGGCTGGACGAAGAGTTTGGCATCCGTGACGGCCAGTACTACCTGACCGAACAGCAGGCACAGGCGATCCTTGACCTGCGTCTGCAAAAGCTCACCGGCCTTGAGCATGAAAAGCTGCTCGACGAGTACAAAGAGCTACTGGAGCAGATTGCCGAGCTGCTGAATATCCTGATGAACGCCGAGCGTCTGATGGAAGTGATCCGTGAAGAGCTGATTGCCATGCGCGACCAGTTCGGCGACGAACGCCGTACGGAGATCACCGCTAACAGCGCCGACATTAACATCGAAGATCTGATCAACCAGGAAGATGTGGTCGTCACGCTGTCGCATCAGGGTTACGTCAAGTATCAGCCGCTGTCGGATTACGAAGCGCAGCGTCGCGGCGGTAAAGGTAAGTCAGCCGCGCGCATCAAAGAAGAGGACTTCATCGATCGTCTGCTGGTGGCCAACACCCACGACACGATCCTCTGCTTCTCCAGCCGTGGTCGCCTCTACTGGATGAAAGTCTACCAGCTGCCGGAAGCGAGCCGTGGCGCGCGTGGCCGTCCGATCGTAAACCTGCTGCCGTTGCAGCCTGACGAGCGTATCACCGCCATTCTGCCGGTGCGTGAATACACGGAAGGCTTCAACATCTTTATGGCGACCGCCAGCGGTACCGTGAAGAAAACGGCGCTGCAGGAGTTCAGTCGTCCGCGCAGCGCGGGCATCATCGCGGTAAACCTGCGTGAAGATGACGAGCTGATCGGCGTGGCGCTGACCAACGGCAACGACGAGGCGATGCTGTTCTCTCAGGCTGGTAAAGTGGTGCGCTTTGCCGAAAGCGCGGTACGTGCCATGGGCCGTACGGCGTCAGGCGTGCGCGGCATCAAGCTGGCGGAAGGCGATCGCGTGGTGTCACTGATCGTGCCGCGTGAAGAGGGTGCCATCCTTACCGTAACGCAAAACGGTTACGGCAAGCGCACCGCGATTAGCGAGTATCCAACCCGTTCGCGTGCAACGCAGGGCGTTATCTCGATCAAAGTGACCGAGCGTAATGGCCCGGTGATTGGCGCAGTGCAGGTGGTCGACAGCGATCAGATCATGATGATTACCGATGCAGGCACGCTGGTGCGTACCCGCGTTTCTGAGGTGAGCATCGTCGGTCGTAACACCCAGGGTGTTATCCTGATCCGTACCGCTGAGGACGAGAACGTTGTCGGTCTGCAACGCGTCGCTGAGCCGGTGGAAGAGGAAGAACTCGACGCCATCGACGGCAGCGTAGCGGAAGGCGAAGAGGATATCGCGCCGGAAGTTGATGCTGAAGACGACGCGCCGGAAGCTGACGAAGAAGAGTAATTCTTCGGCGCTTCACGCCAACGCCGCCACGGAAGGCGGCACTGATTTTTACGGCAGGAAAGGGCAACCCGACCTGCCGTTGCTTTTTGCGGCGTGGCTCGCTACTAAGCACAGAAGCCGACTGGCTTTTCTTGCCTGATAAAGCTAGTGTTATGAGCATTCTGAAGCGAGCCCGTCCTTAACCTTGCCGTAGTGAGTTTCCCTTGAAATATCTGGTCTCTTTCCGAACTACGCTGCGTATCTCACGCTACCTGTTTCGTGCGCTGGCGCTGCTGCTGTGGACGCTGGGCGCGGTCTTGACCACGTTTTTTATCATCAGCGTGCTGCATGACAAAGAGAGCAGCGTCCGGCAAGAGTTCGCCAGCAACTACGGCCAGGCCGAATGGTATGTGCGGCACTCCGCCGATGTGATGCGTGAGCTGAAGTACATTACCGAAAACCGCCTGACCAGCTCCAGTAGCGGCCTCGATATGCTTAACGGCGTGCTGCCGGGCAAATCAACGCTGCCACAGTTTACGCCGCTGTTCTCAGACGGCGACTGCTCTTCGATGAGCAACACCTGGCGCAATTCGCTGGATTCGCTCAGCTACTACATCAACTACTGGAAAAGCAATTTTGCCTCGGCCTACGAGCTGAACCGCGTGTTTTTTATTGGCGGCGAAAGCCAGTGCCTGGCAGACTTTACTATCGGCAGCAGCAACGTCGACCGCGAGCGCAGCCTGAAAGCGCTGCGTGAGCGCGTATTGCGCTACCGCAACGGCAACGACGAAGAGCGCCGCAACCCGCTTTACTGGGTCAATGCCAGCGCGCAGCCTGGCGTCGGCACCTTTTATATGATGGTGCCGGTTTACGTGGCCAATAAGCTTCAGGCGCTGCTGGGCGTCGAGCAGAATATCCGGCTGGATGAGTTTATCCAGCCGGGCAGCCTGCCGGTGGTGGCCACCATCACCGATGAAAATTACCGCCCGCTGCTGACGTCGCGGCGCGGCGGTGCTGGTTTCTCGCTGGCGGCTTTGCCAGACGACAAAACCTGGTTCGGCTATCTGGACGGTTACCGTCAGCTGGTGCTGAAAAAGCCGCTGCCGCCTTCCGATCTTAACGTCGTCTGGTCAGTCTCAACTAGCGTGCTGGTCGATCAGCTCAAGCTGATGATTATCAATGCGCTATTGCTGAATGTGCTGAGCGCGATCGTACTGTTTACCCTGGCATGGCTGTTCGAGCGCCGCATGTTTCTACCGGCGGAAGAGAATGCGCACCGGCTGGAAGAGCATGAGCAGTTCAACCGTAAAATTGTCGCCTCAGCGCCGGTGGGCATTTGCATTCTGCGCACCCGCGACGGCACCAATATTCTCAGCAACGAACTGGCGCACAACTATCTGACGCTGCTGACGCAGGAAGATCGCCAGCGGCTGAATGAGATTATCGGCGGTCAGCAGGTCAATTTCGTTGATGTGCTGACCGGCACTAACACCAACCTGCAAATCAGCTTCGTCCATTCGCGCTATCGCAACGAGAACGTGGCGATCTGCGTGCTGGTTGACGTGTCTGCGCGCGTGCGTATGGAGCAGTCGCTTCAGGAGATGGCGCAGGCGGCGGAACAGGCCAGCCAGTCGAAATCGATGTTCCTCGCCACCGTCAGCCACGAGCTGCGTACGCCGCTGTACGGCATTATCGGCAACCTCGATCTGCTACAGACTAAGCAGCTGCCGAAAGAGGTCGATTCGCTGGTGACGGCAATGAACAACTCGTCGAGCCTGCTGCTGAAGATCATCAGCGACATACTCGACTTCTCGAAAATTGAATCTGAGCAGCTCAAAATTGAGCCACGTCCGTTCTCGCCGCGCGAGGTGATTACCCATATCGCGGGTAACTACTTGTCGCTGGTGATGAAAAAGCGGCTCACGCTGTACTGCTTTATTGAGCACGACGTGCCGCTGGCGCTGGATGGCGATCCGCTGCGGCTACAGCAGGTCATTTCCAACCTGCTGAATAACGCCATCAAGTTTACCCATACCGGCTGCATCATCCTGCATGCCTATGTTAAAGAGGGCTATCTGGCGTTCCGCATCCGCGATACCGGCGTCGGTATTCCGGGTAAAGAAGTTACGCGGCTGTTCGATCCCTTCTTCCAGGTAGGTAATGGCGTGCAGCGCAATTTCCAGGGCACCGGGCTGGGCCTCGCCATTTGTGAAAAGCTGACCAATATGATGGACGGCGATATCGAAGTGGAATCTGAGCCGGGCATGGGCAGCCAGTTTATCGTGCGTATTCCCATCTACAACGGCCAGCATCCTGCGCCGCCGCTGCTCGACGGACTACACGAAAAAACGCTGTGGATAGATATGCGCAATGACTATCTCGCCAGCTTTATTGCGCGCGATCTGCACCAGCAGGGCATGCAAATCCAGCCCTATAACGGCAAGGCAGGCAGCGACGACATATTACTGACTGACTATGACCCGGAAATCGAGTTACCGCTGCGCGCGGTAATTACTTTCAGCGGCGCGCATATTGATATGCCGCGTGAAACCACGCCGGGTCGCTGGGTGCACAGCACCGCCACGCCACACGAACTGGCGACGCTACTGGCGCGCATCTACCGCATTGACATCCAGAGCGACACGGCGGCGAGCCTGGCTTTGGCTGCGCCGACGGAAGAGGTGATCAGCAACGACGACATCATGATCCTGATTGTCGACGATCATCCTATTAACCGTATGCTGCTGTCGGAACAGCTCGGCACGCTGGGCTATCAGGTGAAAACCGCGCAGGACGGTGTCGATGCGCTGAATGTCATTAGCCGCAGCGAGATTGATATTGTGCTGAGCGACGTAAATATGCCGAATATGGATGGCTATCGCCTGACGCAGCGTCTGCGCCAGCTTGGTCACGCTTTCCCTGTGGTGGGTGTCACCGCCAATGCGCTGGCAGAAGAGAAGCAGCGCTGTATGGAAGCGGGCATGGATAACTGCTTGTCGAAGCCGGTAACGCTGGACGTGCTGAAAACCACGCTGGCGGTCTACGCGGAGCGGGTAAGAAAAGCGCGGGAAGGGTAGGGCAGAAGAGAGGCGGCGCGAATGCGCCGCCTGTCAGAATATTACTCTTTATCGACCTGGGTAGCGCTAACAGAAGAAAGGTAGTTCAGCAGCGCGATGTCGTTATCGACGCCCAGCTTCATCATCGCCGATTTTTTCTGGCTACTGATGGTTTTGATGCTGCGGTTCAGTTTCTTGGCAATTTCCGTCACCAGGAAGCCTTCCGCAAACAGGCGCAGCACTTCGCTCTCTTTCGGCGACAGACGTTTGTCACCGTAACCACCGGCACTGATTTTTTCCAGCAGTTTCGCCACGCTTTCTGGCGTGTACTTCTTGCCTTTTTGCAGTGCGGCCAGCGCTTTCGGCAGGTCGGTCGGCGCGCCCTGTTTCAGCACGATGCCTTCAATATCCAGGTCCAGCACGGCGCTGAGAATTGCCGGGTTGTTGTTCATAGTCAGAACAATAATCGACAGATCCGGATAGTGACGTTTGATGTACTTGATAAGCGTGATGCCATCGCCATATTTCTCGCCAGGCATGGAGAGATCGGTGATCAGAACGTTGGCATCGAGTTTTGACAGGCTGTTAATCAGTGCTGTTGAGTCTTCGAACTCACCTACAACGTTGACCCATTCAATCTGTTCCAGAGACTTTCGGATACCGAAAAGAACAATTGGATGGTCATCGGCAATAATTACATTTAAGTTATTCATCTTATTGGTTACCTTGCTGCAGCAGTTCATTGACGTAAGCGTCAATGTCACTGGTGGTATTTGTAATGTTTGAATCGTCACATGCTTTGATGTGCAGTTCTAACTCTTCACAAAGCTGTTTGCCCGGCGTCAGGTTAAGCATGGCAAACACGCCTTTCAGGCGATGCGCTGTCTGAGCAAGCATGGCGTAGTCCTTTTCCGCCGACTCAGTATACAGTCTCTTTACATCAGGCGGTACTGTCTCGGTAAACAGCTGGAAATAGCCGCCGCTGAGCAGCGGGGTTAATTCCTCGTCTTCTGTAAACTCCTCCATTGAATCATGAGCCAGTTGTTTCTCAATCAGGGCCAGCAGCGCATCCTGAAGCGCATTGCTGAGATTGAAATTCACCCGGTATTGCCGATCGTTTAGCGCATGGTGACCCAGTTCGTCTTCTGCCAGCAGCAGCGCCCAGCCGCTCAGCCTGGCAGGATCGTCGGTTACCATAACGTCATGTTCCTGGCCTGACAGCCGCTCTTCAGGTGTCAGGCAGCGCGCCCCCCAGTTCTCGAGATGGCGGCAAACAATTTTGTGCACGTCTTCCATGGCAATGTCGATAAGCGCCGTTACCCCGTCCAGCAGCTTCTCCTCTTCCTCTTCTGGCTTAGGCTGCAGTGCCAGTGGAAGCTGGATGTTATAGCGCGTGCCGATATCGGGTTTGGCGATAATTTCCAGGCTGCCGCCCATCTGTTTACAGAGCTGTTTGCAGAGGAAAAAGGCCATGCCCGACGCCTGGCCGTAGCGATCCTGGCTGGTTTCGCCGAGGAAAGGAAAATCTGCGTTGGCCAGCTCGTCGACGGTCAAACCTGCGCCGGTATCAACCAACTGGATGAGCAGGCGCTCCGGACGCGTCTCGTCAGCGCTCACCGTAAGCGAAATCTTGCCCCAGCGCGTGGTGGTCAGCGCATAGTGCATCAACGTGGCGAGCACTTTACGCAGTGCACGGCGGTCGCCGAAACGCTGCTCATCGTTGGGCTGCTGGTTATTGACCACCAGTGACAGCCCTTTGCGGCGCATCAGCGGCAGGCTTTCAAGGGCGATCTCATCCAGCAGCTCCTGCAAATTGAAAACGCTGGCGTCGGGCGACCAGTCGTGCGCTTCCAGCCGGTTAAGCAGCACGATATCGTCCACCAGCCGCGCCAGGCTCTGGCTCTCATCCAGCGCATCAAGCACGGTTTCATCCTCATCGCGCTGGCTAAGCTGCACCAGCTGCGCCACGACTTTCTCCAGCGGACGGTTCAGCGCGTGCCCGAGATTTTGCAGCAGCTGTTGCCGCATCTGATGGTTGCGATCCAGCACCTGCTGCGCCTTTTGCAGCTTTTTATTCACCAGCAGTTCGCGATCCTGATCGCGCATTAAAAACAGCTGGGTGTGCGGCGACAGCACGCTGCGCGCGTGGCGAATCTCATACACCTCGTTGTTGATCGTGGCCTGCAATACGCCCTGATGCTGGTCGGACATATTAATGATCTTTTGCAGATTCAGATGTGGCAGAAGATGTTCAGCAATCTTGTTGCTGAGAATGGTGCGGTTGCTGGCGAAGTCATACACCAGCAGGCCAACCGGCAGGCTGGCGACAATCTCTTCGTTCAGCACGCGCAGCGAATCGAGCTCTGCGCTCTGGTTCTCGCTCGGGCGCAGCGACTGCTGGCGCAGCAGCGTCATGCCAGCGAAAGAGAGCAGGAACAGCAGCAGGTTGACCAGCAGCGGCCACAGCAGATTATGCAGCGTATCCATCACCAGACTGGTCAGCGGCACGCGGTAAACCAGCTGAAGCGGTGTGCTCGGCAGCGTAGCGGCAATCTCCAGGTTGGGATTGACGATGGCAATCTGTGTGCTTTCGCTCTCCTCCTGATCGTTCGTGGCCGGCAGCGCGGCGTCCTGGCGCAGCTGAAAGTTCTCAACCGGCATGTTCTGCGGAATCAAATCGTTGATCGGCAGATCAAATGCCACCACCGTTGCCAGATGGCCCGGCTGGTTGAACGTGGTACGCAGCGTGAAATAGTGGTCATTCTGGAAAGCGAAATGGCGCAGCGGCGAGAAACTTTCACGCTCGTCCAGCGCGTTCGCCTGTTGCAGCATTTCGGCGCGACGGCCATCCACCAGCGAACTGATGGCGCTCTCTTTATAGCGCGTCGCCATATCTTTCAGCGGCAGCGTCGAAATCATAATCAGGCTATTGTCCTGGCCGTTCAGGAAATACATCGACCAGGTAGGATTTTCCGCGCCCCACAGCGTATCGAGGTAGTTCGACATGCGCATCGTCATGTCGAGCGTGCTGCTGTCGTGCGAGCCGAAAATTAGCGCTTCCGTTTTGCGGCGGGTTTTTTCCAGATAGTAGACGTCCGGGCGTAGCCGCGTCTCTTGCAGGCTGCTGTTGGGCGAGCTGCCGGCCGCGCTGGTAGCGAGATTCTCATAGATTTGCCAGGTGGCGAAACGGTAGGCGTCGATGCGTTTTTGCGTCGCTCGCGCCAGATCGGTCATGGCATAGCGCTTTTCCGTCAGCCAGGCGTTGACCGAGTTGTGCACCATAAAGCCCAGCGCCAGCAGCAGCACCAGATTAATAATCACAAAAAAGCGGGTGACATTGCCGGATGTCAGCGGAAACTTATACAACATAGCGTCTCAGGCACCTGAAATCATCGCGCGACCAGTCGGGCACTGGCGGCCACAGCCAGCAGCAGCAGCGCGATGAGCAAGAAGGCACCGCTGAGGCTCAGCCATTGAGAAATAAATCCGATTAAGGCCGGACCTGAGAGAATACCCGCATATCCCAGCGTTGTCATGGCGGAAATCGCCAGGTTCGAAGGCATATCCTGTTGATTACCGACGGCATTGAACAGCATCGGCACCGTGTTGGATAAACCAAAGCCCACCAGCAGGAAGGCGAGCAGGGCCATCTGCGGCCAGGGCAGAAATACCGCCAGCGCCAGGCCGGCCGACGCTGTCAACGCGCCCGTCAGCATGACCGGAAAACGGCCAAAACGGTGAATGATTTTGTCACCGGTCAGGCGGCCAATCGTCATCGCCACGGAGAATAGCGCGTAGCCAAGCCCGGCGTGCGCCGTTGACATAGCAGGGCTTTGCAACAGCAGCAGCGCGCCCCAGTCGAGCACCGCTCCTTCCGCGAGAAACAGAATAAAGCAGAGCAGGCCAAGAAAGGCGACGAAGCCGCGCGGCATCACCAGCCACGGCTGGTCGGGCTGGTGCAAACGCTCATTCATCAGCGTTGGCAGCCCCCATAATAAAAGCAGCAGCATCAGAACCAGCACCAGCGCGACCGACGTCAGCGGTGACAGGCCGATGCTGAGCAACAGGCTAATTGCGCCCGCGCCGAGAATGCCGCCAAGGCTAAAGAAACCGTGAAAGCCCGACATCATCGGTTTGCCCGCCGCTTTCTCGACTTCGACCGCCTGCACGTTCATCGCCACGTCAAGCATTCCCAGCCCGGCACCAAACACCATCAGCGTCGCGGCCATCGTCCACATCTCATTCAGCGTCGCCAGCAGTGGCAGCATCGCCAGGATAACCAGCGTAGAGCCGAACATCACGCGGCGGCAGCCAAAGCGGGCCACCAGCGATCCGGTCACCGGCATCGCCGCCAGCGAACCCATACCCAGGCAGAGCAGGAGGCCGCCCAGCGATGCGCCATCCAGCTGTAGCCGCTGGCTGGCGAAGGGAACCAGAGGGGCCCAGGATGACATGCCGAGGCCGGCAATAAGAAATACGATGCGAGTTCCCAGACTGACACGGCTGTGCAGTTTTCTGGGTGAGGCGGCGTCCAGTGCAGTCATAGTGATATTCATGAGTATTAAAGCGACGAAGTGTAGCATTAAAGCCGAAGCCACACGCGCAGCCATTGGGCGTCAGTGGCAGCTAAATCGCCATTAAAGCGCGCATTTTAGCGACTTTTACGTGGCCTGGATGCATTTCCGGAACTTTCCTGGGCTTTATCTGAAAAGCTGCTTAACACTTAAGCCAAATTTTCCAGAAAGGCTGCTGAGGCGTCGGCTGCGTTAACGGGGCGGGCCTTCCAGCAAGGCAGGACGCATTATCCTGAAAGAGTCCATTCTCAAGCGAGGGGTAAGGTAATGATATGGTAAAGGCATTTTACGCTGACAGGAAAATAAGAAGGGGAGCGCGGATATGCGATAAGCCCGGCGCTAAAAGAGCAAAAAATTTATTACGGTGATAAATTAAGGGGCCAGCTATTTATTAGGTTAATTAACCTGAGGTGCGATTATTAGCACTGAATGCCCGCAGCAGACAATGTTATTTTTAACCGCTCAATCAATTTCACGTCAGGGGATAAACGAAGGGCAAATTCAGAATAAAAAAATGCCGGACATACAGGTCCGGCGGGAATTAGGGTAAACATCTCATTCGGGGTGAATGAAGGTAATAATGAAATAAATGATGATAGCGGGATCTATTGTATTCCCGGATGACGAATATGTTTTATCATTCAGTGCTGAGAATGTTGCCAATGTAACCTGATGAAATTAAACATGTAAAAAGTATTTTGATAATTTGTGCGATAATTTTTACCGATACGTGCTGGTTATTAGTTCCGCTAAATTTACATTAGGAAATAACTGTTTCACATTCTGAAACAGTTTTGGAAATTTCGTAGCATTTTCGTGATGGCTTATTGCCCTTTATAAAATAACAATGGCGTGCCGGCTGAATTTTTAATCGTTCAGTTCGCAGTGGCAAAATAAGGCACATAACAAACAGAGGGTAATAAAATGAAACGTCGCGTTCTCTCCCTGATGATCCCTGCGCTGCTGGTTGCAGCGGGTTCTGCAAGCGCAGCGGAAATTTACAATAAAGACGGCAACAAATTAGACCTGTTCGGTAAAGTGGACGGTCTGCACTATTTTTCTGACAACGACGGTAATGATGGCGACCAGTCTTACCTGCGTTTTGGCTTTAAAGGTGAAACCCAGATCGCCGATCAGCTGACCGGTTACGGCCAGTGGGAATATCAGGCTGCGCTGAACACCGCAGAAAGCGAAGGCACCGCCAACAGCTTCACCCGCGTAGGCTTCGCCGGTGTTAAATTCGGCGATGCAGGCTCGTTCGACTACGGCCGTAATTACGGTGTGGCGTACGACATCGGCGCATGGACCGACGTCCTGCCGGAGTTCGGTGGCGACACCTACGGCGCGGACAACTTTATGTTCCAGCGCGGCAACGGCATGGCAACCTATCGCAACTCCAACTTCTTTGGTCTGGTGGATGGCTGGAACTTCGCCGTTCAGTATCAGGGCAAAAACGACAACCCGAGCCGCGAAACCTCTGGTCGTAGCGTACTGGGTGAGAACGGCGATGGCTGGGGCCTGAGCACCACCTACGATCTGGGCTCTGGCTTCGGTATCGGTGCGGCAATGTTCCAGTCTGATCGTACTGACAACCAGAACGGCGCATCGCCGGGCATTCTGGGCCGTGGCGACAAAGCTGAGGTGTATACCGGCGGCCTGAAATATGACGCGAACAACATCTACCTGGCCGCGATGTACAGCCGTTCCTACAATGCAACGCGTTTCGGCTCGACTGACGACGCGGCATACGGCTTTGCCGATAAAGCGGATAACTGGGAACTGGTTGCGCAGTATCAGTTCGACTTCGGCCTGCGTCCGTCTCTGGCGTTCGTGACCTCACGCGGCACCGACGTGCAGAACTGGGGCAAGCAGAACCTGAAAAAATATGTTGATGTGGGCGCGACCTATTACTTCAACAAAAACATGTCGACCTATGTTGATTACCAGATCAACCTGATGGATGACAACGACTTCACCGACGCTGCCGGTATCAATACTGACGACACCGTGGCGCTGGGCCTGGTTTATCAGTTCTAAGCCAGCAAGGAGCGTAGCCTGCGGGCTACGCTCCGGTTTGTAGTACTGCCGCCAGCGCGGCGCGGAGATCCTCAACAACCGTTTCGGCCTTTTCCCCTAGCTGCACCCGCACGATAGCCCCTTCTGTCAGCAACATAATTTGCCCGGTTTTCCCGCGCGCTGTTTCTGTCAGCTTCTGTGCAATAGCATCTGCCATCTCTTGCTTATGCCGTCTGATCAGCTCACCCATCTCCGGCAGGCTATCGCCCAGCTCGGCGCTGGCGTTGATAAAGGCGCAGCCGCGATAGTCGACCTCTTCAAACCAGCTTTTTAGCGCGGCCGGCAGGGCATCCGTTAATTGTTCCGCTGGCTGAAGCGCCTGCTGGAAACCCTGCATCCATCGCTGATGCCGCTGCTCCAGCACCGCAATAATAAGCTGGTTCTTTGTTGGGAAGTGGCGGTAAAACGTCACCTTAGTGACGCGGGCCTCGGCGATAACGCTGTCGATGCCGGTGGCGCGGATGCCCTGCTGATAGAACAGCCGCTGCGCGGTGGTCAGGAGCCGGTCGCGGGCAGAGGCGTCAGGATTAAAAAGGAGAGGAGCGAGCATAATCAGGCCTGTGTTTATTTTGGTAGACAGAATTGTCTACATGCCTCAGAGTAAAGCAAGTAGACAATTCTGTCTACCTGATACCTGACTTCGGGAGATAACAATGCTGCTTCCTCCGTTTGATGAACAGAGTTCGATACAGAAAGTGCGTATGGCGGAAGATGCCTGGAACAGCCGCGATCCACAGCGGGTGTCGCAGGTTTATAGTCTGGACACGCGCTGGCGCAACCGCAGCGAAAGCGTGCACGGGCGTGATGCGGCCGTCGCTTTCCTGAGCCGCAAGTGGGTGAAAGAGCTGGACTACCGGCTGATCAAAGAGCTATGGGCGTGGCACAATGACCGGCTGGCGGTGCGTTTTGCCTATGAGTGGCATGATGACAGCGGCAACTGGTTCCGGAGCTATGGCAATGAAAACTGGCGCTTTGGCGCGGACGGCCTGATGACCGAGCGTTTCGCCTGCATTAATGACTTGCCGATTGCGGCCAGCGAACGTCTTTTCCACTGGCCGCTCGGCAGACGCCCGGATGAGCATCCGGGGCTTAGCGAGCTGGGACTGTAGCCTTTTGCGCAGCGTTCGCCGCAGGCTTTGCCTGTGCCTGCGGCGGCACGCTGCCCTCGAATCCCATACCCGCCAAAGTAAACGCGGAAAAGCTCAGCCACTGCTGCCAGTGGCTCAGTCCTGATGATCTCTTAACCATGCGGCACCTCCCGGAAATAAACCCGGGCTAAACCGTGCAGCATTCATGCCAGCCCGATGGCTCTCACAGCCACGGATTTCAGTGAGACTTTGCTACACTGCCGCTGCATTTTAGTGCAGGCGTGCTCAACGCTGGCGCGTCGGGCCATAAGCCAGCCGTTTATGCCGCCGCTGTTGCAGCACTTTGCCAATGCTAAAAATAAATAACCCGCTAATGATGGCAAGAATCAGATAGATCAATGAAGCCTCCTGGTATGAGCCGCAACAGCGTTAGATATTGTGGAAGCTCAATAACAGATACAACCTTATTTTGGTTACTTTACTGAATATTTATGCTTTGTTTCAGGCTGGAATAAAGCGTTACAGATGAGGAAGGGATGAGATACTGGAATATTCCGCTGCTAATAGCCGCAGCCTGTAGCTTAAGCGCCTGTGATAACGCGACGTCAGCACAGGCGATGGTGCTGGAAGGTAAAACCATGGGCACGGTATGGCGCGTGACGCTGGCTGGCGTTGATGCCGCACGGAAAGAGCCGCTACAGCAGGCGATCCAGCAGCAGCTTGACGCTGACGACCAGACGCTCTCTACCTGGAAACCCGATTCAGTCCTGTCTCAGTTCAACCGTTACCAGGGCAATCAGCCGCAGCCAGTCAGCGCCGATATGGCGGATATCGTGACCGAAGCGCTGCGTATTGGTGCGAAAACGGATGGCGCAATGGATATTACCGTGGGCCCGCTGGTGAACCTGTGGGGCTTCGGACCGGCGAAGCAGCCAGCGCACAGCCCAACAGATGCTGAGATCGCCGCAGCGAAAGCGCAAACCGGTTTGCAGCACCTGCGCGTCATTCAAACGGTAGACGGTCAGTGGCTGCAGAAAGATCTGCCAGGGCTTTATGTCGATCTCTCCACAATGGGCGAAGGCTATGCCACCGATCACCTGGCGCGCCTGATGGAGCGCGAGGGCATTAACAACTACCTGGTATCGGTGGGCGGTGCGGTACTGAGCCGTGGGCAAAATGCACAGGGCAATGGCTGGCGCGTGGCGATCCAGAAACCTACCGACAGCGAAAACGCCGTGCAGGCGCGCGTCGATTTGCAGGGGCACGGCATCAGCACGTCAGGCAGCTATCGCAACTATTATGAACTGGACGGCAAACGTATTTCGCACGTTATCGATCCGGCGACCGGCCGACCGATCGAGCACAAGCTGGTCTCCGCCACGGTGATCGCCACCACGGCGCTGGAAGCGGATGGCTGGGATACCGGGCTGATGGTGCTGGGCAGCGAGAAGGCGAAGGCGCTGGCGCAACAGCACCATCTGGCGGTCTACCTGATCAGTAAAGAGGGCGATAAGTTCGTCAGCTGGATGTCTCCGCAGTTTTCCGCTTTCCTTATTGATGATAAAGCGAAGTAAGGAGGAACCATGCTGGATCTGTTTAGTGAAGAAGCACCCTGGCAGGAGCCGCTGGCTGACGGCGCGGTCATCCTGCGCCGCCGCGCACGTGAAGATGCCCCGGCTCTGCTGGCAGATATTATGGCAGTCGCGCAGCAGAACCCGTTCCACCATCGCATCACACCGGGCGGCCACCGTATGTCGGTGGCGATGACCAACTGCGGCGATTTCGGCTGGTCAAGCGACTCGCGCGGCTATCAGTACACCGAACAGGATGCAGAGAACGGCCGCAAATGGCCACCGATGCCGCCGCTGTTCCGTCAGCTGGCGCTCGACTGCGCGCGCGAAGCGGGATTCCCGCAGTTTAATCCTGATGCCTGTCTGATAAACCGCTATGAGCCAGGGGCAAAGCTAACGCTGCACCAGGATAAAGATGAGAAGGATCTGCGCCAGCCGATTGTTTCGGTGTCGCTGGGGCTGCCAGCGGTATTTCAGTTCGGCGGCTTTGAACGCGGCGACGCCACCCAGCGCATACTGCTGGAACACGGCGACATAGTTGTCTGGGGTGGGCCGTCACGCCTGCGCTATCACGGTATTTTACCGCTTAAGCCCGGCGTCCATCCGCTGGCTGGCGCGTTTCGCTACAACCTGACCTTCCGCCGCGCCTTTTGAGCGCGGCGCGACTGCGAATAACTATTGCTATCATTCCGCATCGCTTTAAACTGCTGGCTGCTTTCCTGACTGCTGGACTCTGTTATGGCGTTGCTCAACGTTGTTTTTCGCCAGTTTCGCTGGCCTTTTATTGGCGTCATCCTGCTGACGCTGCTCAGCGCCGTGCTCGGCATCGCCATGATTGCCTATATCAACAGCGAAATGATTTCGGCTATCAATACTTCATTCTCCGTTCTGCCCGGCTTCCTGTTACAGCTGGTGCTGCTGATGGCGGTGACGCTTGCCTCGCAGCTGGCGCTGACGCTGCTGGGGCACCAGTTTGTCTGGCGGCTGCGCGGCGAATTCATTAAGCGTATTCTCGATACCCGCCTTGAGCGGCTGGAGCAGATCGGTAACGCCCAGCTGCTGGCCGGGCTGACCAGCGACATCCGCGCCATTACGATCGCCTTTGTGCGCCTGCCGGAGCTGATTCAGGGCATTATCATCACGCTGGGATCGGCTATTTATCTCGCCTGGCTATCGCCCAGGATGCTGCTGGTTTCCAGCCTGTGGATGGCGGTAACGCTGGTGGGTGGCTGGCTGCTGGTGTCACGCGTCTATCGCCATATGGCGAAGCTGCGCGATGTCGAGGACGATCTCTATCGTGACTTCCAGACCGTGACGGAAGGGCGCAAAGAGCTGCACCTCAACCGCGAGCGTGCCCAGCTGATTTACGAAACGGTCTACCAGGAAGACGCAAAATCTTACCGCCACCATATTGTACGCGCCGACACCTACCATCTCAGCGCGGTAAACTGGTCGAATATTATGACGCTCGGTGCGATCGGCATGGTGTTTTTTATGGCCAACAGCCTGGGCTGGGCCAATACCGCCGTGGCGGCAACCTTTTCCCTGACGCTGCTGTTCCTGCGCACGCCACTGCTGTCGGCGGTTGGCGCGCTGCCAACGCTGCTTAGCGCGCAGGTGGCGTTTCGTAAGCTCAACGCTTTCGATCTTGCGCCTTACCAGGATGGCTTCCATACGCTGCCGCCGCTGGCGGACTGGCAAACGCTGGAGCTGCGCGACGTTACCTTCCATTATGGGCAGAACGGTTTTGCCGTCGGCCCGATCAACCTGACGCTAAAACGCGGCGAGCTGGTGTTCCTGATTGGCGGCAACGGCAGCGGCAAGTCGACGCTGGCCATGCTGCTGACCGGGCTTTATCAGCCGCATTCCGGCTCGCTGCTGCTGGACGGCAAGCCGATCGGCGCTGAAGGACTCGAACACTGGCGCAAGCATTTCTCCGCCGTCTTTACCGACGTGCACCTGTTCGATCGGCTGATTGGCCGGGAAGGCGTACCGGCCAATCCTAAGCTGGTACAGGCGTGGCTGGAGCGCCTGAAGATGCAGGACAAGTTGAAAATTGAGGGCAATAAAATCCTTAATCTGCAGCTGTCAAAAGGGCAGAGCAAGCGGGTGGCGCTGCTGCTGGCGGCGGCGGAAGAACGCGATGTTCTGTTGCTGGATGAGTGGGCGGCAGATCAGGACCCGCATTTCCGCCGCGTTTTCTACCGCGAGCTGCTGCCCTGGCTACAGGCGTCGGGCAAAACCGTCTTTGCCATCAGCCACGACGATCACTACTTTACGCATGCCGACCGTCTGCTTGAGATGCGCGAAGGTAAACTCAGCGAGCTGACCGGACGCGAGCGTGAAATGGCGACGCTGGATGCGGTACAGCGCACCGATATGCCTTATCAACAGGATGAGAAAGCTTAGCGGAAAGGAATATTGGCCGCAGCGCCAGAGCGGGCGCTAAGATGAATCTCAGCAAAAACAGCGGTTTTTGCCTCCCTGGAATTTTCTGTCGTCTTGTGTTTATACCGGCTTAGCCACACTTGCTAAGCCGGTTTTTTATTGCCCGCGATCGAATGGCTCAGTAGCGTCAGTACCCGATCTGCTTCCAGTTGAAATTCGGCTTCCAGCCGCGTATTGGCTGGAAAGGCCGGGCTAAAAGTCTGGTTCAAACAAAGCACGGCCCGGTGGGTGTTTAAATCAATCTCCAGCAGGCTGGCCTGATGAAAATCCATCGGCTGGTGCAGCTGCGGCCAGAGCGCTTTATACAGGCTCTCCTTCAACGAAAACAGCAGCGTTGCGGCCTGGGGAAACGCCAGCGGCAGTGCACGCAGCCGCGCATTCTCCTCGTCGCTCATCAGCACCGAAGCGGTTTCTTCCGCCGTGCGCTCGCTCATGATCATTTCGATATCGACGCCAACGCAGAGCGGCTGGCGGGTAACGGCCAGCGCCACCGCACCGTCAGTATGCGACAGCGACGCCTGAATGCCCGATGGCCAGATGGGCGAGCGGTCGCTGTAATTCTGTAGCAGGAAGTCGGGAATGCCATACATGCGCAGGGTTTCACGCGCCAGCCAGCGGCTGGCAAGGAACTCGGCGCGACGCTTTTTCACCGCCTGCTGTAAAGAGGGTGGAACCGGCAGATGCCAGTTTGCGCTGAGCTGTTCGTCATACTGCTTAAGGTCGAAGCGCGTCTGCGCCAGCAGCAGCTCGCCGTGGCGAATAAGCGGGGCAATAATAAAGCCGCCTTCAGGAGGCGGCAGGGAAGATGTCAGAAAATTCATGCGGTTCCACAGCAGCGCAAAAGGGCATTAAAGCAGCCCGCAGTGGCTGGGGCAATCGCTTAGTCGTTAGGCGGAATGGTAAAACCTTTCACGGAAACGACAAAGTGGTTGTGGCCTTTGGTAATACGCGCGCCGCGATCGCACCAGCGTGACGCCAGACGAAAAAAATCGTCGCTGCCAATATTGTAAGCCAGTTCCACTTTACTGACGCCTGAGTGAAGCAGTTCTTCCGCATCCTGTAGGCTCTTCGCTTTGATGACCATGTTTATACCCATCGGAAAATCAGAGGCGTCCAGATTAATGATTTTTTATGACGGTTTTGTTTCAGTAAGGTGAAAAAACGCAGCGGGTTGCGTTTTTTGTGAGGCAGATCGGGGTTGGTTGCATGAAGTAAGCGACTGAAGCAATTAGCAATATTAAACAGGTCTGGCGAAAATCTGATTTTACGGCTTTACAGCGTTCAGTAAAAAGGCCGCGAGTGGCGGCCTTCGTGGGTTACTGCTTCTGGTCCGGTTCAGGACGCTTATCACCTGACTCAGGCGCATTGTTTGGATCGTCTTTTTCAATGTAATGCATGAACTCTCCTCTTTTTACCCACACGGAAGTAAGTATAGACCATGTTTTTGGCTTGATAGCAGGGAGCGCCAGTTTAGGCTCAGCGCGGCATCAGGCATGGCAGTTCAGGCGTATAAGTAAAAGCGTTGCGTGTGGAGAAGGGCGTAGCGGCAGGAACATGCAGGCATAAAAAAAGCAGCCTTAACAGGCTGCTTTAGTTGGGAATTTTGGTCGGCACGAGAGGATTTGAACCTCCGACCCCTGACACCCCATGACAGTGCGCTACCAGGCTGCGCTACGTGCCGAACAGTGGGGCTTAGTCTACTGTTTCTTCGACGGAATGCAAGCTGCTGACGTCTAACTGCCTCATAAATAATCAGTTAGCGATAAAGCGCTTTTCTTCCGTCAATACCTGTAGCAGTAACGCCAGCTGCGGCTTGTGATCTTTCAGGGTATTGCCCTGGGCATCATAAGCGTGATAGCTGCCGTTACTGTTAAGCACCAGCGTCACCTGCGGCGTTGTCACCACCAGACGGTTATCCTCGCTGCTGGCAACCCAGTCGTGGCGGCGCTGCGCAGCGAACAGGTCTTCCCCTTGCGAGTAGTTCACCGGGCTGGTGCGCACATGCAGCAAACGCTGCATCAACGTTGCCATCACATCCTGATGGTCGGTCAGGCGGTCGATGGTTTGCGCAGGCGTATCCGGCCAGTGGATCACCAGCGGAACCCGCAGGTTTTCGCGGTTCCCCATGCTATCGACGTTGCCGTTCAGCGCTAAGCCCTGCTGCGCGGTAATCACTACCACGGTGTTTTTCAGCAGATCGCGCTGTTCCAGCGTGGCGAGCACGTTGTGAATTTGCTCGTCGATTGCCGAAGCCTGACGCTGATAGCTGCGCTGGCGGGTTTTCGCCGTCGTGCCATTCAGCTCGACACCATCCAGCGCCAGCCAGGAGAACCATGGACTCCCGTCGCTTTTCTGCCCGTTAACCCAGTTTTGCCACTGCGTGACGGTGCTGGCGTTGGGCTGGCGATCGGTTGCAGGCAGCGTGTAGTCAGTCAGCAGCGCCTGACGATAGAGCGGCTGGTTAAAGCCCTCCGAGGAGAAGAGGCCAAACTGGTAGCCTTGCGAACTTAGCGCGCCAAGCAGCGCTGACGGCATACGCGCAGCCAGCACACCGTCCATATAGCTGGCAGAAATGCCGTAAAACAGACCAAACAGGCCTTTTTCCGGGATATCGCCTGCGCTGTAATGCTGAGTGAAACGCACGTTTTCGCTGGCGAACTGACTGAGCTGCGGCAAGGTCTTCGCCATATCACTGCCGTTCAGGCCTTTCACGGTAATGACCAGCAGATTATTGCGCGTGCCGCCGTCGCGGAAAGTAATGTCGCTGAGCGGATACTGCACTGATACCGCTTCCGGATCGCCCTGCTGGATCAAGCGCTGCTGATAAGCCTGCGCATCCAGCAGGCCGTGACGCTCAAGGAAGCGTCGCGCGGTCATCGGATAGGAGAGCGGCAGGTTGGCGCGCTGCATGGTAATCGGGCGATAGAAGTTGGCGTCGGCCCAGATGTAGAGCAGATGGCTGGCGAAAAAGGCGCAGATAAACAGCGCCGCCAGCGGCTTGCCGAAGGATCGCCGGTTGAGGCTGCGCAGCTTCTGCCAGCTCCATGTGGCAAACAGCATCTCCACCAGAAAAATCAGCGGCACGCTGATAAACATCAGCTGCCAGTCGCGCGCCATCTCGCTCTGGTCGGGGTTGATCACCAGCTCCCATACAACGGGATTAAGATGCAGGTGGAAGCGGTTGAATACCGCGCTGTCCACCATTATCAGCGTCAGCCCGACGGTAGCGATAATCGCCGACAGCACGCGCAGCAGCCGCTGCGACATCACCACAAAGGTCAGAGGGAAGATCGCCAGCAAATAAACGGCGAAGACAATAAAGCTGAAGTGGCCGATCCAGCTGCTGAAGGCGTAAATGCGTCCAGCAAGCGAGGCGGGCCAGTCGGCGACCAACAGGTAGCGGCTGCCTAAAATCAACGCGAAGAAAATATTAAACAGAGCAAACCAGTGCCCCCAGCTAATCATCTGGGACACTTTTTCGCGGTAGCGCTGCCGGTTGGTTACCATATTATGTGGTCAAATCAGCTAATTAATGGGCGTTGTCGTCGCGCACGGAGGCCTGAAGGGCTTCCGCGAAAGATCGGGCCAGTGAACGGCGCTGAGCCGGGGCCACATCGCTGTTGATCACATTGGTCACCATATTCCCCAGTACCATCAGGGAAAGGTCGGTAGGCGCGTTGTCTTTCTGCAGCACCTGGGCCAGTTGCGCGAGGAGTTTTTCCACGCGCTCGTCGCTGTAGCGGGATGATTGTGGCATATCGTCGACTAATCTCGTTTCAAAAGGCGATATAGTACCGTAACAACAGGGTTTTTACCGCAATTTTATCGAAAGCGCATCGATCGGCAATCGCACGGAGTTGAAAGCCGATGCGGGCGGTGTTTGAATACGCGCCTGAACCAAAAGGAGAGTCTATCATGAGTCTGGATATCGACCAGATTGCCCTGCATCAGCTAATCAAACGCGATGAGAACCAGCTTGAGCTGGTGCTGCGCGATACGCTGCTGCCCGCCAACGCCACTGTGGAGGCGATGGTAGAAGAGCTGCACCGCGTCTACAGCGCCAAAAATAAAGCCTACGGTCTGTTTAATGAAGAGAGTGAACTGGCGGAGGCGCTGCGCAACTGCCGGAAGGGCAATGATGACTTTCTTGCCTTCAGCCGCGCCGCGACGGGTCGCCTGCGCGACGAGCTGGCCAAATACCCTTTCGCGGAAGGCGGCGTGGTGCTGTTTGTCCACTATCGCTATCTGGCCGTTGAGTATCTGCTGGTGGCGGTGCTGAACAGCCAGAACAGCATGCGCGTTAACGAGCAGCTGGATATCAGCAGCACCCACTATCTTGATATCAACCATGCAGACATCGTGGCGCGCATCGATCTGACCGAATGGGAGCTGACGCCGGACTCAACCCGCTATCTGACGTTCCTGCGCGGCCGGGTAGGGCGCAAAGTGGCCGATTTCTTTATGGATTTCCTCGGGGCCAGCGTCGGTCTGGATACCAAGGCGCAAAACCGCGGCCTGCTTCAGGCGGTTGATGACTACTGCGCAGAATCGGAACTCGATAAGAGCGAGCGGCAAAACTATCGCCAGCAGGTTTACAGCTACTGCAACGAGCAGCTACAGGCGGGCGAAGAGATAGCACTGGAAGAGTTGTCGAAAGAGCTGCCGTCGCTCGGTGAGAAATCCTTCCAGGCGTTTACGCAGGAGCAGGGCTATGAACTGGAAGAGCACTTCCCGGCGGATCGCAGCACGCTGCGTCAGCTGACTAAATTTGCCGGTAGCGGCGGTGGCCTGACGCTCAATTTTGATGCCACGCTACTGGGCGAGCGTATCTTCTGGGATCCCGCGACCGATACGTTGACCATCAAGGGCACGCCGCCCAACCTGCGCGATCAGCTACAGCGCCGTACCAGCAGCAAATAAAAAAAACGCCGCATTAAGCGGCGTTTTTTATCTCGATTCGCAGTCGCTTACGCGCGTACGAAGTCGATGTGGTGCAGTTTAGGCTTGAACGGGTGACGCTGAACGGCCTGCACTTTAACGTTGGTTTCTTTACCATCGACAACCAGGGTCAGAACGTCAGTGTAGAAGCCAGGCTTAGCCTGCATGTTCATTACTGAGTCGTGATCCAGTTCGATAGAAACAGCGGCTTCATTACCACCATAGATGATGGCCGGGAATTTGTTCGCTGTGCGCAGGCGGCGGCTCGCACCCTTACCCTGCTCTTTACGTACTTCTGCGTTGATAGTAAACATCGAATGTCTCTTTAATATTTCCTGTTACAGGCGACCCAGCAACAGGAGGGTTGTTCAAAGGCTAATGCGGATGCAAAAGCGGGCGGCATTATAGCCGCAATGGACAGGGCGGGCAAATGATTCCGCCGCTTAGCGCAGCTCGTTGGCGCGGCGGAAACGGCCCTGGTAGTCGAAAATCTTCTCACGCACCTGCCAGAACTGTCCTTTGGCGCGCGCCACCACAAAGTCCGGATGGCGCAGCAGCGGCTGTAGCGCCACCACATCGGCGGCGGTTTGCCAGCCGAGCGGCACGCCGGGCGCGCGCTGATGCGGGCGCATAAACAGCTGCTCAAACGCCTTGCGCTGGGCGGGCGACTTCAGGCGGAAACGCTCATCAACGCTGGTACCGTCCTCGTCGAAGTAGGTGGCTTTCAGCCATTCGCCTTTATCATCGCGGCCGTGCGTCAGCGTCATGCCGCCGCAGCGCAGCACCAGCGCGTCTTTCAATTTCAGGGCCGCTTTTAACATATCATCCGGATCGACCAGTATCTTGTCGCACTGATGGCAGCGGCGCGCGGCGATGTCATTCTCCGCGCCGCAGTCCGGGCAGCTTTTAAAACGGAAGCGGAAGTCGCACTGTTCGCGGTTGCCTTCGTCATCCTCCAGCACGCCCTGACAGCGGCGGCCAAAGTGCTCAATAATCATGCCGTCGGCGGTGGTTTTACCCCAGAAGGTATTGGCGAAACCGCAGGCGGGACAGAAGACCTGCACCGGCTCATTGTCGCTGGCGCCTTTTGGCGCACCCACTTCCGGCGTAAAGAGATCGTGCGGATTGCCCGCATAGTCCAGAATCAGGCAGCTGGTTTTGCCCGGCGAAAGGCGCAGCCCGCGGCCAACAATTTGCTGATAGAGGCTGACCGATTCGGTAGGGCGCAGGATGGCGATCAGATCGACATGGGGCGCATCAAAACCGGTGGTCAGGACCGCCACGTTAACCAAAAACTTTAGCTGCTGCGCTTTAAAGGCGGCGATAGTCGCATCGCGCTCTTTCGCTGGCGTCTCCGCCGAAATTAGCGCGCTGTTGTCGGGCAGCAGCGTCAGGATCTCGCGCGCGTGTTCCACCGTGGCGGCAAACACCATCACGCCGCGCCGATCCTCGGCAAACTCAACGATCTGGCTGATGATATGCGGCGTGACGCGCTGCTGCTGTTTTAGCTCGCGGTTGAGATCCGCCTCGCTGAACAGCCCGTTGGCCTGCGCCGTCAGGCGGCTGAAATCGTACTGTACCACCGGCATATCAAGCCGTTCCGGCGGCACCAGAAAGCCATGCTTGATCATATAGCGCAGCGGTAGCTCATAGATGCAGTCGCGGAACAGCGCTTTTTCATCACCGCGCACCATGCCGTGATAGTGGAAGTGATAAATCCAGCCCTTACCGAGGCGGAAGGGCGTCGCCGTCAGGCCCAGCAGGCGCAGCTGCGGATTGTGCTGGCGCAGATGGTTGAAAACCTGCTGATACTGGCTGTTATCGTCATCGCTGATGCGATGACATTCATCGACGATCACCAGTGAAAAAGCGCTGTCGAACTGCGCCAGGTTGCGCGCCACCGACTGCACGCTGCCAAATACCACTTTGCGCTGGCTCTCTTTGCGCTGTAAACCGGCGGCGAAAATATCGGCTTCCAGACCGTAGGCCTGGTATTTGCTGTGGTTTTGCTCTACCAGTTCTTTGACGTGTGCCAGCACCAGCACACGTCCGCGCGCCAGCCGCGCCAGCTCGGCGATCACCAGGCTTTTGCCCGCGCCGGTGGGCAGCACGATCACTGCCGGTTCGGCGTGACGACGAAAATGGTTGAGGGTCGCGTTAACCGCGTCTTGCTGGTAGGGACGTAGAGTAAAAGCCATGACCAATCACTTTTGCGAAACTGAGCGAGATTATGCCATGAAACTCGATGAAACGCAGGAACGGCTCTGTGCGACAGCCGTGGTTCAGGATATACTTCCCGCACTTTTTCAACGGGTAAAACCCCGTTTCAGTTTCCCTCCGCAGTAACAGGCAAAGCGAATTCATGCGACTCGACAAATTCATCTCTCAGCAACTGGAAGTCAGCCGGGCTATCGCCGGTCGTGAAATCCGGGGGCAAAAAGTCACCGTTAACGGCGAAGTGGTGCGTGACACCGCCTTCAAAATCCTGCCCGAACATGAGGTGGAGTATGACGGCAATCCGCTGCAGCTTCAGGTCGGACCGCGTTACTTTATGCTGAACAAGCCGCAGGGCTATGTCTGCTCGACGGACGATCCCGATCACCCCACGATCCTGTTCTTCATCGAAGAGCCGACAGCGTGGAAGCTGCACGCCGCAGGCCGTCTTGATATCGATACCACCGGTCTGGTGCTGCTCACCGATGATGGCCAGTGGTCGCACCGTATTACGTCGCCGCGCCATCACTGCGAGAAAACCTATCGCGTCACGCTGGAACATCCCCTTGCCGCAGAAGTGGCGCAGCAGTTTGCCGAAGGCATCCAGCTGCACGGCGAAAAAAACCTGACCAAACCGGCCCGGCTGGAGGAGATTACGCCAACGGAAGTGCTGATTACCCTCAGCGAAGGGCGTTATCACCAGGTGAAACGCATGTTCGCGGCGGTCGGCAACCGCGTGATCGCGCTGCACCGCGAGCGCATCGGCGGCATTGTGCTGGATGAGGATCTGGAGCCAGGCGAATACCGTCCGCTGACGGAAGAGGAAATCGCCAGCGTTGGGTTACCCGACGAGTTAAAACAAAAATAGCGGAGCGGCCGTGCGCAAGGACAAAAATTCAGCTGCAGGACTGGTAGTGATTCTGGGATTGCTGGCGATGTTAATGCCGCTCTCCATTGATATGTATCTGCCTGCGATGCCGCAGATCGCCCGCGAATTTGGCGTGTCGGCGGGCAGCGTGCAGATGACGCTCAACCTCTATATCCTCGGTTTCGCCATCGGCCAGCTGGTGTATGGCCCGCTGGCCGACAGCTATGGCCGCAAGCCGGTAATTGTGCTCGGCACGCTGATTTTCGCCTGCGCTGCGGCAGCCTGTGCGCTGTCGCAGTCGATCGACCAGCTGATTACCATGCGGTTTCTGCACGGCCTTTCCGCCGCTGCGGCGAGTGTGGTGATAAATGCCCTGATGCGCGACAGCTACTCGAAAGAGGACTTCTCGCGCATGATGTCCTTTGTCATGCTGATTACCACCATCGCGCCGCTGCTGGCACCGATTATCGGTGGCTGGCTGCTGCTGGCGTGGGACTGGCACGCTATTTTCTGGACACTGTCGATTGCCGCCTTGATTACCACCGTAATGGTGATGACGCAGATCCGTGAGACGCTCAAGCCAGAGCAGCGCCAGCGCTTTCACTTGCGCACCATGCTGGGTAATTTTGTTACGCTGTTCCGCCACAAGCGCGCCTTCAGCTACATGCTGGCGAGCGGCTTCTCCTTTGCGGGGCTGTTTACCTTCCTCAACGCCGGTCCGTTCGTCTATATCGAGGTGAACCACGTCTCGCCGCAGAACTTCGGCTACTACTTTGCGCTTAACGTGGTGTTCCTGTTTGTCATGACGCTGATCAACAGCCGCGCGGTACGCCGTTTTGGACCGCTGGCGATGTTCCGCACCGGGCTGGTCATCCAGTTTGCCATGGGCATCTGGCTGCTGGCGGTAAGCGCGCTGCATATGGGGTTCATTCCGCTGGTGCTGGGCGTGGCGATGTTTATCGGCTGCGTGTCGATGGTTTCTTCTAATGCCATGGCGGTGATTCTGGATGAATTTCCCCATATGGCGGGCACCGCCTCGTCGCTGGCAGGGACGCTGCGCTTCGGCGTTGGCGCGCTGGTGGGCGCGCTGCTGTCGCTGGCGAGCTTTACCAGCGCCTGGCCGATGGTCGGCACCATTGCCGCGTGCGCCACATGCTCCATCCTGTTCTTTATCTACGCCTCGCGTCCCCGCGCAATCAGACGTTAAGCAAACGCCTTTTTCAGGTGCCTGACACAGGAATATAAGCTGGGTGGCCATGCTGCTCAGCGTTAACCCTGCTGTAATAACCCATTTTCCCCGCTTCGCTCCAGGCAACCAAACCCAATATGTTTCTTAGTTGTGAATATTAATGATTAAGAAAGTAACGATATTGCGTCTAAAATGATTGTTAACTGCCGATGAACGCGGTACTAATAGGCCAAAATGCGAGCCGACTCGCAAATTACAACTATACAGCGCGCCATGTTTTTGGAAACGAGAAGGCTGGCCTTGACGTACGTTTTCTGCGGGTAAGTAACGGAAAGCACTCTGTCGTTTATCGCAAATAGGGTTAACCGCTCTGGGGATACAAATTAATTATGCTGCAACTGTCCATCGTGCATCGCCTGCCGCAGCGTTTTCGCTGGGCCAGCGAGCTTCATAGCGCCATCGTGGCGGAAGAGGGCGCCGCCAATGAGCAGGATCTCATTGCGCTGCGACTGATCAGCCATGACGGTCATCCCGCCTGGGAAATCATGCATCAGTTGCAGGATGCGCTGGCGGCCATTCAGGTCGAGTGTAAAGTCGCAGAGTGCGAAGGTTCGCCCTGCCTGTTTATCCTGCACAGCGACGAAAGCGCCACCAACTGCTGCCTGAAAAACCAGGGTGTGGCGATCGCCGAAACCTTCATCGGCCACTGAGCTGCGCAGAGGCCAGCAGCTCGCGCGTATAGTCTGCGCCGGGCGCGCTAAACAGCGTTTCGCAGTCGCCTTGCTCCACGACTTCACCCTGGCGCAGCACGATCAGCTGATGGCACAGCGCACGCACGACCTGCAAATCGTGGCTGATAAACAGGTAAGCCAGCTGGTGCTGCTGCTGGAGCCGGCGTAACAGCGTCAGGATCTGCTTCTGCACTGAGCGATCCAGCGATGAGGTCGGTTCATCCAGCACCATCAGCTGCGGTTCCAGCACCAGCGCGCGTGCAATAGCGATACGCTGCCGCTGACCGCCGGAAAACTCCGCCGCGTAGCGATGGCGACTCTCCGTCTCTAATCCCACTTCCTCCATCACTGCGATTACGCGCGCTTCCTGCTGCGCGGCGTCAAGATCGGGGCGATGCACCGCCAGCCCTTCGGCAATAATCTGCTGTACCGTCATGCGCGGGTTTAACGAAGAGTTGGGATCCTGAAATACCACCTGAATACGACGGCGCAGCGGCAGCAGCGCTTTGCGCGTCAGGTCATGCAGCGGCTGGCCGTCGAACCAGATTTCGCCCTGCGCGCTGAGCAGCCGCAGCAGCGCCAGCCCGGTGGTGCTTTTGCCGGAACCCGATTCGCCCACCAGCCCAAGGCTTTCGCCGCGCCGCAGCGTAAAGCTGAGATTATTAACCGCGATCTTCTCCGCCACCTGCCGCTTAAACAGGCCGCGCCGTACCGGGAAGCCGACGCGCAGGTTGCGCACCTGCAACAGCAGTGGCGCATCACCCTGCAGCGGGACGGCGCGGCCTTCTGGCTCCGCCGCCAGCAGCTGCTGCGTATAGGCATGCTGCGGCGCGCCGAACAGCGTGCGGCAAGCGTTATGTTCGACGATCCTGCCCTGACGCATCACGCTCACGCTGTCCGCCAGCTGCCGCACGATACCTAAATCGTGGGTAATAAACAGCATACCCATGTTGCGCTCGCGCTGGAGTTCGCGCAGCAGCCGCAGGATTTGCGCCTGCACGGTGACGTCGAGCGCGGTGGTCGGCTCATCGGCAATCAGCAGCGCAGGCTCGGTCAGCAGCGCCATGGCGATCATTACCCGCTGGCGCTCGCCGCCAGAAAGCTGATGGGGAAAATCATTCAGCCGCGAAGCCGCATGGCGGATGCCAACCCGGTCAAGGCAGTCGAGGATCTCGCCGCGCGCCGCTTCGCGACGCATACCGCGATGCAGCGACAGCACTTCATAGAGCTGCTTTTCGATGGTGTGCAGCGGGTTAAGCGACACCATCGGCTCCTGGAAGATCATCGCGATCTGGTTGCCGCGAAGGCCGCGCAGCCTGCGCTCGCTGGCACGCAGCAGATCTTCGCCGTTAAACAGGATCTCACCGCCGGGATAGCTCACCGGCGGCGCGGGCAGCAGCTGCATCACCGACAGCGCGGTCACGCTCTTACCAGAACCCGATTCGCCCACCAGCGCCAGGGTTTCCCCAGCGTCAACGCTGAGCGATACCTCCTCAACCACGTTACGCGCCACGCCGCCGCGCGCAAAGGCGACGGAAAGATGATGAATATCAAGCAGCGCCATTGTCAGACTCCCTTAGCCGGATCGAAGGCGTCGCGTACCGCTTCGCCAATAAAAATCAGCAGCGACAGCAGGATCGCCAGCGTGAAGAAGCCCGCCAGACCCAGCCAGGGTGCCTGTAAGTTATTCTTGCCCTGCAGCAATAGCTCGCCCAGCGACGGTGAACCCACCGGCAGGCCAAAACCGAGAAAATCGAGCGAGGTCAGCGTCGCAATCGAGCCGCACAGGATAAACGGCAGAAAGGTGAGCGTCGCGACCATCGCGTTGGGCAGCATATGCCGCAGCATAATGCGCCCGTCACTGACGCCCAGCGCCTGCGCGGCGCGGATATAGTCGAAATTGCGCGTGCGCAGAAACTCGGCGCGCACCACGCTAACCAGCCCCATCCAGCCGAAAATCACCGTCACCAGCAGCAGCCACCAGAAGTTGGGCTGGATAACGCTGGAGAGCAGGATCAGCAGAAAGAGCGCGGGCATCCCGGACCAGACCTCGATCACGCGCTGGCCAATCAGATCGACACGGCCACCGAAATAGCCCTGCACGGCCCCGACGACAATGCCGATGACGCTGGAAAAAAGCGTCAGCAGGATGCCAAACAACAGCGATATGCGCGTGCCGTACAGCAGGCGTGCCAGCACATCGCCACCGCTGGCGTCGGTGCCCAGCCAGTTCTGCGCTGAAGGCGGAGAAGGGAAGGGCTGCGAGGTGGCGAAGTTAATAGTGCTGTCGCTAAAGCGGATCGGCGCCCAAAGCGCCCAGGCTTTCTCTTTCAGCTGCTGTTGCAGCCAGGGATCCTGATAATCTGCCGCGGTCGGCAGCGCGCCGCCGAAATCACTTTCGCTGTAGCTGACCAGCAGCGGCACATACCAGCGCTGCTGATAGTGCACCAGCAGCGGCTTCTCATTCGCCAGCAGGTCGGCAGCGAGCGAAAGCACAAATACGACCAGAAAAATCCACAGCGACCAGTAGCCGCGCCGGTTATGGCGGAAGCGCAGCCAGCGCTGCTGGTTGACGGGAGACAAGCGCATCAGCGGCCCTCAAAATCGATACGGGGATCGACCAGCGTGTAGGTCAGGTCGCTGAGGATATTCATCAGCAGGCCGATCAGGGTAAAAATATAGAGCGTGCCGAACATCACCGGATAGTCGCGCTGAATAGTGGCGTCATAGCCCAGTAACCCCAGCCCGTTCAGCGAGAACATCACCTCGATGAGCACCGAGCTGGTAAAAAACATGCTGATAAAGGTGGCGGGAAAGCTGGCGATCACCAGCAGCATGGCGTTGCGGAAGACGTGATGGTAAAGGATGCGCCGCTCGCCCAGCCCTTTGGCGCGCGCCGTCACCACATACTGCTTGCGGATCTCATCAAGGAAGCTGTTTTTGGTCAGCATGGTCAGCGTGGCGAAACCGCCAATCACCGTCGCCAGCACCGGCAGGCTGATATGCCACAGGTAATCCAGCGCTTTGCCATACCAGGGCAGCGTATCAAACTGCGGCGAAGTGAGGCCGCGCAGCGGAAACCAGTCGAGATAGCTGCCGCCAGCAAACAGCACAATCAGCATGATGCCGAACAGAAAGGCGGGCACTGAATAGCCGATGATAATAAAGGTGCTGCTCCAGACATCGAAGGCGCTGCCGTTGCGCACCGCTTTTTTGATGCCCAGCGGGATCGACACCAGGTAGATAATTAGCGTGCTCCAGAGCCCCAGGCTGATGGAAACCGGCAGGCTCTCTTTGATCAGCTGTAGCACCGATGCGCTGCGGAACAGGCTGTCGCCAAAATCGAAACGTACATAGTTCCACAGCATCTCGACGTAGCGCTGCCACATCGGCTTATCGAAACCGTAGCGCTTTTTAATCTCGGCGATCACCTCAGGATCGAGGCCGCGCGCGCCGCGATACTGGCTGTCGCCAGGCGTGGCCCGGTTAAGGGACGCGCGCGCGCCGCTCTCACCGCCACCGCCGGGTAAACCGGTGGTCTGGCCGAACTCAATGTTAGCCAGCGCCTGATCGACCGGACCGCCGGGCGCGATCTGCACGATAAAAAAGTTCAGCGTGATAATCGCCCACAGCGTGGGAATAATTAACAGCATTCTGCGCAAAAAATAGGCGGCCAACTCAGGCTCCTTAACGTCGTTCCGCTGGCAAACGCGCGGCTTTGTTTACGTCATACCACCAGTTTTCCAGCCCGCTGGCGTAGGCGGGCTTCACCGCGGGATGGGAGAATTTATCCCAGTAAGCCGTGCGGTCTTCCGCGTTGTACCACATCGGGATCATATACGCATTCCACAGCAAAATGCGGTCCAGCACCTGGCCGAGCGGTAACAATGCCTTTTTATCACCCTGATGCGCCACAATCGCTTTGACGAAGCGGTCAACCAGCGGGTCTTTCAGGCGTGCGCTGTTCCAGGAGGAGTCGATATAATCGGACTGCCAGCTGACCTGCAGGTCTGAACTGGGAATCGGCATTGCCGGGTAGAGCCGGGCGATCATATCGTAGTCACCTTCCCGCAGCCGACGCAGATACTGAGAGGCATCCACCACGCGCAGCGTCAGGGTAATGCCGAGCCGCGACAGGCTGTGCTGGTAAGGCAGCGCCCAGTCGTTGCTGGCACCGCTGCGCAGCAGCAGCTCAATACGCATCGGCTGGCCGGTTTTGCCATTGACCAGCTGGCGGTTTTTGACCTGCCAGCCCGCCTCCTGCAACAGGCTGAGCGCCTTAAGCAGATTGTCCCGGTTATAGCCGCTGCCGTCGGTGTGCGGCGGCGCGTAGGCGCTGCTGAACAGCTCGGGCGGCAGCTGGTCTTTAACAGGGGACAGCAGCGCCTGCTGCGCGGCATCTGGCACGCCTTGCGCCGCATAGTCGGTATTCTGGAAGTAACTGTTTACCCGCTTATACGCGCCATAAAACAGCGCCTTGTTCATCCAGTCGAAGTCAAACGCCAGCGTCAGCGCCTGGCGCACGCGGCGATGCTGGAACAGCGGTTTTTCATTGTTGATGGCAAGCCAGGTGGTATTGGTCGAAACCGTATTGGGCGACGTCTCTTTGACGATCTGCTGATTGTCGAAGTTGCGGCCGCGATACTGAGTCGCCCATTTTTTCGCCGAGCTCTCTTCACGCAGGTCGAAGGCACCGGCCTTAAAGGCCTCAAAGGCAACGTTATCATCAAGATAGTAGTCATAGCGCAGGGTATCGAAGTTGAACCGGCCGCGGTTCACGGGCAGATCCGCAGCCCAGTAATTTTTCACCCGGCTGTACTCAATAAACTGCCCGAGCTTGTAACGGCTGATGCGATAAGGGCCGCTGGAGAGCGGCGGCGCGCTTAGCGGCTCGTTGAATTTTTTGTTCTGCCAGAATTTTTGCGACAGCACCGGCAGCGTCAGCAGCCCCAGCATCAAGTCTCTGTCTGCTTTCGGCAGCTGGATACGCACGGTGGCAGGATTAAGCGCCGTGAACGTCACGCCGCGATAGACTACGCGAAACTGCGGTACGCCTTCGCGCATAAATTTATCGAAGGTAAAAGCGACATCCTGCGCGGTTACGGGTGTGCCGTCATGAAACTGCGCGTGCGGGTTGAGGCGAATCTCCATCCAGCGAAAATCATCGCTGTAGCGTGCCGACTCGGCGATCAGCGGATAGAAGCTGCCAGGCTCGTCGTCTGAGCTGGCAAAAAGCCGGTCATAGAGGGTTTCCGTGCCTGCGCCAGGATTGCCGCGCGAGGCGTAGCGGTTAAAGTTGTCCCAGGTGCCAACGACCGCCATGGTAAGTTTGCCGCCTTTGGGGGCAGCAGGATCGGCGTAGTCGAAATGGCTGAAGCTGGCCGCGTATTTCGGCTCGCCCAGCGTGGCGAAGGTGCGACTTTCACGCACGGTTTCAGCGTGCAGCGGGGCGCTGAGCAGCAGCAGAACGATCAGGCGAAACAGCATAAGATTCGCGGTCTCCTGTGGTAATCCGCAGGCAAGCGTAGCAGTATTTGCCGCCTCGCGGCCAGTTATCCGGCCAACGTCGCCAGGCTACGGCTGCGGTAATAGTCAATCAGTCGGTCGGGCTTAAGCGGGCGGCTGAAAAGATAGCCCTGCATATGGCTGACGCCGTGTTTGACCAGCCATGCCGCCTGTTCGCCGGTTTCAACACCTTCAGCCACGGTTTTCAGCTCCAGTTTTTTCGCCAGATGCAGCACGGCATCCAGCACCGGGGAGTTCAGCGTTTGCGTCCCAATGCTCTGCACAAAACCACGATCGATTTTCAGGTAGTCAAAAGGATATTTTTCCAGATAGATCAGCGCGCTGTGGCCGGTGCCAAAGTCGTCGATCGCAATCTGGATATCGTGCTGGTGCAGCCAGGCGAAGATCTCCCCGGCATTTTTGTCCCGCACCATGGTGCGTTCAGTCACTTCAAAGACGTAGTTAAAATGGTTATCCGGCATGGCGGCGATCCAGCGCAGCACATCCTGCTGGAAACTCTCAGACGCCAGGTGCAGCGGCGACAGGTTCAGGCTCATATGGGTGCCCGCAGGCACGTATGGATTGAGCCGGTGGGCATCACGCGCTACCAGTTCAAACAGATGGCGCGTCAGCGGAATAATCAGGTTCAGCGACTCTGCATAATTGATAAACATATCTGGCGGGATCATGCCTTCACTGGGATGGTTCCAGCGCAGCAGCGCTTCCAGCCCGTAGGCGCGGCCGCTAAGAGTGCTGATTAGCGGCTGGTATTCAACGTGAAACTCGCCGCGCTTGATGCCCAGCAGAATTTCCTTGCCGGGCCGCTGGTTCAGAGAGAGCAGGAACCAGCAGCCGCCACCGACCAGCAGCGACAGCAAAATGCCGCTCAGGACAATCAGCTGGATATCGCGCATCGACAGCGTATTGCCATAGAGGACGAACTGTAGCGGATAGCCGTCTAGCGCCAGTTTCATCAGCGGCTGCTGCGGCAGTTCGCTATTAGCAACCACGCTTTGCTGCCAGCTTGTCAGCGCGTTGTTCTGCGCCACCAGCGCCATGCCAGATATTTCCGGATGCCAGGATGCCAGCAGCTGATAGGGCACCAGATTGAGGTTCACCGTTGCCAGCACGCCGGACTGTGCGCTTTGTGGGTTGCGTAGCCACAGCGCAAACACGGGCTTACCGGGCTGTAGCGGTGTACCGCTGAGCAGGCGCAGATCCTGGTTGCGGCTGAGATCGGTCTGTTCGGAAATCGCGTTAAGCGGCAGATAAAACGCGCCGGTTGCGGAAGAGCAGAAAGCGTAGCCTTCACGCACCATTAATATCGCGCGCAGGTTACCAGCGAAGGCCGCGCGGGAAGTCAGTTCCTGGCTGATAGCATGGCAGTCGAAGCGGGTGAAAGAGAGCAGGGGATTCAGGGTGCTGGTGATTAGCGTGTCCAGCGATTGCTGCAAAGCGTTGCGGCTGTCGTGCAGCAGTTGCTGGTGCTGGTGCTGCCGCTTGTGCCAGGTAAACGTCAGCAAAATCAGGGTAAACAGAATAAAGAATAAGCCGCCGAAAATCGCACTACTCCAGGCGATGCGGCGAGGATAGGTGGCCTGGCGCATTAGCGCCCTGGACAGTGGCATGGAGTGCTTTCCCCTTGTCTTATCTTTTATTATTGACTGTGCACAACTGCTCTCTGGCGAAGGTCATGAGAATATAACGAGACGGCAGAAAAAGTCTCGTTATTCTTCTGATAAACAATCACTTTTACGCTATTACTACGCTTTTGCTCTGCGTCGGGACGAAAAAAAACGCTGCCGAAGCAGCGTTTCATTTTTCTCTGGCTGAGAAACAATCGAAGTCAGGGGCTAGCTGGGATTACGGCTTAATACCCGACGGCCTTCGCGATAACGTTTTTTCCAGTAGCTGTCATTCAGACTGGAAATCATGACGCCACTGCTGGTGGACGCATGAACAAAATTGTCATTACCGAGATAGATACCCACATGTCGACCGGTTGAACCGGCACGGAACAGCACCAGATCGCCCGGGCGCAGCTTACTGCGTGAAATCTCGCTGCCACTACCCTGCTGTTCAGACGTTGAGCGCGGCAGCTCTAAACCAAACTGATCGCGGAAGGTGCGCTGCACAAAGGCAGAACAGTCGATGCCGCGTTTTGTGTCGCCGCCGAGGCGGTAACGCACGCCTTTCCAGCTGGCATATTGCTCCATGATGCGAGACTTAACGTCTACGCTTCGCACCATTTCTTCAAATTCATCCTGAGACGCCTGAAGTAAAAAACCATTCTGGTTGTTAACTTCATGATTCTCGTTTTTTACGTGTTGACCGGTACTGCTGCATGCCGAGAGGAGTGTTGCCAGTGCTACTGCAGGCACAATCCGCCAGATATATCTCAGTATTGGTTGAGATTTGACCATTGTTCGTATATTCCTTCGATGTCCTTACGACAGAATGTCGCCAGCCAGATGACAAAACGGATTGAGATTAATAAGCACTGCGCCCTAAGACAATTCCTTAATTACTAAAATGTGTTAACGAACACGTTTTTGTAAACAAAAGAACCGAATTTTCTGCTGCCAAAGCCTCAACGCAATGGAGGTTAACTGATTCCAGACGCCGTGGCGAGTGGTTTTATGTAATTATTAATAGGTTTTTTTGATGTGAAATCAGTCTGTAACACACTGGTTACTTTATCCGCAATTTTCTGAAATTATCCTGAAAATAAGAGGCTCAAATGAGGCCAATTCTTCTCTTAGACAGGTTTTTAGGAGCATTGGCGCTGGACAGCGAGGGGAAGAGACCGTTTATCAGCAGAAAACATCATATTATTTTCTTAATTAAGCAATATGGTTAGCTTGCTAATAGTATTTGCAGGATTTTATTAAGCGCGGAGTCATAAGAATATGGCCATTATTTTATCCGCGCTTATCTATTAAGTTTGTTCTCAGGCCTGGCCGTTCGCTAAAGGTTTATGTTTACCCGGCAGTTTGCGGTAGAAGAAGTTAACGATAGCGTCGCTCAGCGGCGTCAGCAGCACCCAGCTTAACCCCACCAGTAGCACTGAAAGTGAGCCAACGGCAATATCAGTAAACCAGTGCGCCCCAGCCATCACGCGCGGTAGCGCGAAAACCACCACAATAGCTGCGCCAGTAAGAAACGCGCGGAAGCCGAAGTAGCGCCACATAAAGCAGGCAAAAATCATCAGCATCATACCGTGATCGCCTGGGAAGCTGTTGGTTGAGGCATCTTTAGCCGGAATACCGGTCAGCTCGCTAACGCGGTGCGCATTGTCAAAAAATAGCGTCGGGCTTTTATGCTGCACCGGCAGCAGATGGCCAAGCTGATTGAGGATCACTGCGCTGAGCAGCATGGTGATGCCAATTGCCAGCATATGACGGCGGCCAGGCGGAGTTTCGCGACGCCAGTAGTAAAGATAGAGGGCACCCATTGCCAGCAGCGACACCAGATCAAAACCGCGAAAATTGGTGATCGCCACCAGCAAGGCAAAACCGGGATGATCCACCATCTGGTCGTTGAAGCTGAAGAAGATACCTTTATCGATTCCCGCCCAAAAACCGTGATCGGGCGGCAGATACCAGGAGAGAAACAGAACAACGCCAAGCGCGTTGAGCAGCAGAATTGTGACAAGACGAGTTGCGCGCATCGTATTCACTCAAATAAAAAATAACGGCAGAAGCTAACCTGGCTAGTTTAAACGAACCTTCAACAACTGAGACTGTAAGCGATTCCAGTCAACAGGCTGCGAGTGGATCAGTTCAATACGGCTGTCAGACGGAACCGTTGTCAGTGCTTCAATGTGTAAATCTCCGGCCTGACCATTGATCCGCAGCGTACCGTCCGGCGTCCGTAGCACGCCTTTGATGCGCTCAACCTGCGCAAGACGCGCCCAGGCCAGCAGCGCCTCGCGCTCGAAAAGCGTTTCGCCGTCAAAGATCCAGCCGCAGGCAACGTAGCCCTGGCCCTGGTTCAACGCGCGCCGCCAGCGTGTCTGGCCGTCAAGGCGCAGCGCCGCAATGCCACTGTCGTGTAGACGGTGTGCATGATGATGTGCAGGCTGTGGCAGCGCTTGCGTATTTGTGCGCGGCAGATCGAGCAGGGCAGGATCGATGGCGCCAAACTGTGTGGTAATAAAGGGTCGGCCATTAAGCGCTGTGTCCTGCCACTGTTGCAGGTGCTGGCGGTCGTGGCTCTCCCAGCGGTCGCTTTTATTGCCGATAATCACATCGGCTGCTGCCAGCTGATCGCGAAAGTTTTCATTGGCCGTTATGCGCGGATCGGCAAGCTGGCGCGCATCCAGCAGCGTCAGGGTCGCGTTAAGTTGCAGATGCGTCTGATAGATCGGTGCACTCAGCATCTCCAGCAACTGGCGTGGATGGCCGAGGCCAGTGGGTTCGATCAGCAGGCGGTCAGGACGGTTCTGCTTCAGCAGCATGTTTAACCCCACCTGCATGGGCAGGCCATTGACGCAGCACATACAACCGCCGGGAATTTCCTTGAGCACCGCATCCTGCTCGCGCAGCAGCGCCCCGTCAATGCCAATTTCACCGAACTCATTGACCAGAATCGCCCATTTTTCCTGCTGCGGTTTACGGGCAAGCAGATGCTGCAGCGTGGTGGTTTTACCGCTGCCGAGAAAGCCGGTAATAAGGTTTACGCGCGTCATGTTTCACCCTTTTTGAACGAGAATGGCCGCGAGGGCGGCCATTAATGTTACTTTATAACACATGCAGCGTATTTTTAGTCGGCGCGGCCCATATAGCGGCGTTCAGCGATATGAATGCGGATGCGGTCGCCATTGCTGAGGTATTCCGGCACCTGAATGCTCAGCCCGGTGCTCATGCCAGCCGGTTTAGTACGGGCACTGGCGGATGCGCCTTTAATACCCGGCGCGGTATCAACAATTTCCATATCCACGGTCTGCGGCAGCTCAAGCGCCAGTACCTGGCCATCCATTGTCAGCACCTGAATACCGGGAATGCCACCTTCAGGAATAAACAGCAGTTCCTCTTCGATCTGATCCTGCTTAAAGGTGTAAGGCGTGTAGTCTTCGTCATCCATAAAGACGTACTCATCGCCGTCTATGTAGGAGAAGGTCACGCTGCGGCGGCTGAGCTGAATAACGTCCAGGATATCGTCGCCTTTGAAACGCTCTTCCACCTTCAGGCCAGTGCGGATATCGGTGAAGCGCATCTTGTACAACGTGACTGCGCCGCGTGCGCTCGGGCTCTGGATATCGATATCCTTGACCAGTAGCAGCTTGCCGTTCCAGTTTACCGCCATCCCTTTTTTGATCTCATTCGCTCTTGGCATTGCCGTTCTCGCTTAAAGGAAAATTCCGATGCGCGCCACGTTACTCGCGCCGGGATAAACAGGCAATATGCGCCCGGAAAAAATGCGTGCTGTTACGCAGTCGTGGCTTTCGCGGACGCGGGCTGCTATTGTCGCGGCTCCTTTCTCGCTGGAGCGCATCATGCAATGCCGTAGTCAGTGCGGTGCCTGCTGTACCGCGCCTTCTGTCTCTTCGCCCATTCCCGGCATGCCCAACGGCAAGCCTGCCAATACACCCTGCGTTCAGCTTGATGCTGACCAGCGCTGTAAGCTATTTGGCTCGCCGCTGCGACCCACTGTCTGTGCTGGTTTGCAGCCGTCGCGCGAGATGTGCGGCGCAACGCGCCATGATGCGATGACTTATCTGTTACAGCTGGAAGCGGATACCGCGCCCTGAGTCAGCTGACGCTGCTGACGTTTTTAGCGTGCATCCACCTCTCTTTACAGCACAGCGTTCAGCCCGCCGCAGAATAAGTTTCTCCGTACCAATTGAAATGTGCGTAACATCAAAAATCTGCTACGCATTTTACGCAATTTCTTGCATGGCCCGATGCGCTGTACCAGACTCCTTGAAACGTTTCAGCGTTGCAGAACCGCGCCTCGCGCCCACTCGCAGCGCTTTTAACGGCCACCAGGCTGAAACGATTCAATTTCAGTAAGCGAGGAGAAATATGTTCCAGCTCGAATTGCAGGCCATCCACACCGGAGCCAGTGCACAAAATAAAGAAGAGGCGATCCGTCAGGTTGCGGCGGCGCTGACCGCTGCGGGCAACGTGGCGGAAGGCTACGTCAACGGCATGCTGGCGCGTGAGCAGCAGACCTCCACCTTTTTGGGCAACGGCATTGCCATTCCGCACGGCACCACCGATACGCGTGACCTGGTGCAGAAAACCGGCGTCCAGGTGTTTCAGTTTCCACAGGGCATCGCCTGGGGCGAAGACCAGATCGCGTTTGTTGCGATCGGCATCGCCGCAAAATCTGACGAACACCTGGCGCTGCTGCGCCAGCTGACGCATGTGCTGAGCGACGACAGCGTGGCCGAGCAGCTGAAAACCGCCTCGGCGGAAGATCTGCGTGCGCTGCTGATGGGTGAAAAACAGGCGGCTGAATTTAGCTTCGACACCTCGCTGATTACCTTAGATGTGGCAGCCAGCGATCTGATTACGCTTCAGGCACTAAATGCCGGTCGCCTTCAGGCAGCAGGCGCGGTGGACGCCAGCTTTGTCGCTGACGTGATGGCCTCAGCGCCGCTCAGCCTCGGGCAGGGCATCTGGCTGAGCGACAGCCGCCGCGGCAATCTGCGCAGCGCTGTCGCGGTCAGCCGTGCTGCCACGGCGGGCCAGCAGGACGGTGAGAAAGTCGCGCTGCTGGTGACGGTATCGGCTACTGACGACCGTCCACTGGACGTGCTGAGCTATCTCAGTACGCTGCTGCTTAACGGCAAGGCGGATCGCCTGCTGAAAGCGGACGCGGCGGGCGTCTATGCGCTGCTGACCAGCGAAGTGGACGAGCAGGCCGACGTCCTGAGCGCGGAATTCACCATTCGCAACGAGCACGGACTGCATGCGCGTCCAGGCACGGCGCTGGTCACCATTATCAAGCAGTTCAACAGTGACATTACCGTGACCAATCTTGACGGCAGTGGCAAACCGGCAAACGGCCGCAGCCTGATGAAAGTGGTGGCGCTGGGTGTCAAGAAGGGCCATCGCCTGCGCTTTACCGCCAGCGGTGAAGATGCGCAGCAGGCGCTAAACGCTATTGAAGAAGCGATCAATTCCGGCCTGGGTGAGGGGGTAGCATGAGCAGACGCGTCGCAACTATTACGCTGAACCCCGCCTACGATCTGGTGGGATTCACCCCGGAAATCGAGCGCGGTGAAGTTAACCTGGTGAAAACCACCGGCCTGCACGCCGCAGGTAAAGGCATTAACGTCGCGAAGGTGCTGAAAGATCTTGGTATCGACGTCACGGTGGGTGGCTTCCTCGGCAAAGAGAATCAGGACGGCTTTCAGCAGCTGTTCAGCGAGCTGGGTATTGCCAACCGTTTTCAGGTAGTGCCGGGCCGTACGCGCATTAACGTCAAGCTCACCGAGCAGAACAACGACGTCACCGATCTCAATTTTTCCGGCTTTGAGGTCAACCAGCAGGACTGGGATCGCTTTACCAGCGACTCACTCACCTGGCTGGGCCAGTTCGACATGGTGTGCGTCAGCGGCAGCCTGCCATCAGGCGTGCAGCCAGAAGCCTTTACCCGCTGGATGAGCGAACTGCGCACCCATTGCCCGTGCATTATTTTCGACAGCAGCCGTGAAGCGCTGGTGGCAGGCCTGAAAGCCGCGCCCTGGCTGGTGAAGCCAAACCGCCGCGAGCTGGAAATTTGGGCTGGCCGTAAGCTGCCAACGCTGCAGGATGTGATTGGCGCAGCGCATGAACTGCGCGAGCAGGGCATCGCCCACGTAGTGATCTCGCTGGGCGCAGAAGGCGCGCTGTGGGTGAATGCCTCGGGCGAATGGCTCGCCAAACCGCCGGTGTGTGAAGTGGTCAGCACCGTGGGCGCAGGTGACTCCATGGTCGGCGGCCTGATTTATGGCCTGCTGATGCGCGAATCCAGCGAGCATACGCTGCGTCTTGCTACGGCAGTGGCGGCAATGGCCGTCAGCCAGAGCAACGTGGGCGTGACCGATCGTACCCAGTTGGCCGCGATGATGGCGCGCGTCGACTTACAACCCGTTAACTGACAGCAGGAGAGCGATAATGAAAACGCTGCTGATAAAAGATCCTTCTATTGGGCTGGCCTCTGCATATATGGCGCAGCAACGGCTGGCCGCCGCTGCGGCGCAGGCTGGTTTAACCCTGACGGACAATCCCGCAGAAGCGGAACTGGTGCTGGTCGCTGGCCGTGAGCTGCCGAACGATGCCGCGCTGAACGGCAAAAATATCTGGCTGGGCGATGTACAGCAGGCGGTGCGTGCACCGGAGCAGTTCCTCGCACAGGCAAAAGCGGAAGCCAAACCCTGGCAGCCAGCCGCCGTGGCTGCAACCCCTGCGGCCGCACAGCCTGGCGGTCAAAAACGCGTAGTTGCCGTAACGGCCTGCCCAACGGGCGTGGCGCACACCTTCATGGCTGCCGAGGCGATTCAGGCAGAAGCGACTAAGCGCGGCTGGTGGGTGAAGGTTGAAACGCGCGGTTCAGTGGGCGCGGGCAACGCGATTACCCCGGAAGAAGTGGCAGCGGCCGATCTGGTGATTGTGGCGGCAGACATCGAAGTGGATCTGGCGAAGTTTGCCGGTAAGCCGATGTACCGCACCTCAACCGGCCTGGCGCTGAAGAAAACCGCGCAGGAGCTGGATAAAGCGGTAGCCGAAGCCAAACCTTATAAAGCCACTGGCGCGCAGAGCAGCGAGTCACAGGGCGATAAGCAAGAGAAAGCGGGCGCTTACCGTCATCTGCTGACCGGTGTTTCCTACATGCTGCCGATGGTGGTTGCAGGCGGCCTGAGCATCGCGCTCTCCTTCGCCTTTGGTATCACTGCGTTTAAAGAGCCGGGAACCCTGGCGGCGGCGCTGATGCAGATCGGCGGCGGCAGCGCCTTTGCGCTGATGGTGCCGGTGCTGGCGGGCTTTATTGCCTTCTCTATTGCAGATCGTCCGGGTCTGACGCCGGGACTGATTGGCGGTATGATCGCCACCAGCATTAACGCAGGCTTTCTGGGCGGCATCATTGCCGGTTTCATCGCTGGTTATGCGGCGAAGCTGATTAGCGGCAAACTTAAGCTGCCGCAGAGTATGGAAGCGCTGAAACCCATTTTGATTATCCCGCTGGTTGCCAGCCTGATTACCGGGCTGCTGATGATCTACGTAGTGGGCAAACCGGTGGCGGCGATCATGACCGGCCTGACCGCGTGGCTGGCGAATATGGGTACAGCGAATGCGGTGCTGCTGGGCGCAATCCTGGGCGGCATGATGTGTACCGACATGGGCGGCCCGGTCAACAAGGTGGCATACGCCTTTGGCGTAGGTTTACTGAGTTCGCAAACTTATGGGCCGATGGCGGCCATTATGGCGGCGGGCATGGTGCCACCGCTGGCGATGGGCATTGCCACACTGGTCGCGCGTCGTAAGTTTAATAAAGGTCAGCAAGAGGGCGGTAAAGCGGCGCTGGTTCTTGGCCTGTGCTTTATCTCTGAAGGCGCGATTCCGTTTGCGGCGCGTGACCCCATGCGCGTGCTGCCGTGCTGTATCGTCGGCGGTGCGCTTACCGGTGCGATCTCTATGTATATCGGTGCGAAACTGATGGCACCGCACGGCGGGCTGTTCGTGCTGCTGATCCCTGGCGCGATTACGCCGGTGCTGGGTTATCTGGTGGCGATTATTGTCGGCACGGCGGTGGCGGGACTGGGTTATGCTGTCCTGAAACGTCCGGAAGAGGAGCTGGCAAAAGCCTGATCCTTGCTGCGATGAGCACAGCATCAACAACGATAAGGGAGCCAACCGGCTCCCTTTTTTAATTCCTCTGCTCTGACTTCAGCCAGGCGATCTCATCCTTCCAGATATCCGGATTAATGGTTTCCAGGATCAGCGGAATCCCATCAAAGCGCGCATCCTTCATCAGCCAGCTAAACACCGTCTTGCCGATATTGCCTTCGCCCAGGCTGTGGTGACGATCGACGCGGCTGGCAAAGGCGCTTTTCGCGTCGTTGAGGTGCATACCGCGCAGATACTGAAAGCCAACGATGCGCTCAAAGGCGGCAAAGGTCTCTTCACAGGCCGCTTCGGTACGCAGATCGTAGCCGCCCGCAAACGCGTGGCAGGTATCAATACAGACGCCGACGCGCGACTTGTCTTCAACATGCTCAATGATGGTTGCCAGATGCTCAAAGCGGAAGCCAAGGTTGCTGCCCTGACCGGCGGTATTCTCAATCACCGCCACCACCTGCGAGGTCTTGTCCAGCGCGTAATTAACCGACTCGGCGATACGCTTCAGGCACGCCTCTTCTTCAATCTGGTTGAGGTGGCTGCCTGGATGGAAGTTAAGCAGTGTCAGGCCCAGCTGTTCGGCGCGGTGCATCTCATCAACAAAGGCTTCGCGCGATTTTTCCAGCGCGTCCATTACCGGATGGCCAAGGTTAATCAGAAAACTGTCGTGCGGCAGGATCTGCTGCGGACCGAAATTGTATTTCTCGCAGGCTGCTTTAAACGCATCAATAGTGGCAGTAGAAAGCGGCGCGGCCTTCCACTGCCGTTGGTTCTTGGTAAACAGGGCGAATGCAGTGGCTTCCAGTTCATGGGCACGAATCACTGCCTGATCTACGCCGCCAGCCGCGCTGACGTGTGCGCCGATATATTTCATGCCGCTTCTCCTGAAAAGGGCTAACTCAAAGAAGCCCGCATCATACCCGATGCGCCTAACGCGTGAAATGCTGTACCAGCAGATTGATCGTGCCACCGCCGACGATCAGCCAGACAAACACCATCAGCCCCAGCAGCAGCGGTTTCGCGCCTGCCTGGCGCAGGGCACCAAAGCGCGTGGTCAGGCCGAGCGCCGCCATCGCCATCGCCAGCAGCAGATTTGCCAGCTGGTTAAGCCCGGCAATCCACGCGGCGGGAAGTAAATGAAGCGAATTAAACAGTGCCACCAAAATAAAACCCAGCGCGAACCAGGGGAAAGTGAGACCCTGACGCGGCGTCTGCTGCGGCGCGCGTCGCAGCCAGCCGCTCAGGCAGAGCAGAAAGGGCGCAAGCATCATCACACGCAGCATTTTAGCGATCACCGCGCTGTTTTCAGCCTCTGCGCCGATGGCATGGCCAGCAGCCACCACCTGCGCCACCTCATGAATCGTCGAGCCGGTAAAGATGCCAAACTGCGCAACGTTAAGCTGCGGAAAATAAGCCTGCGCCAGCGGCCAGAGAAGGGGATAAATCACAATCGCCAGCGTGCCGAACAGCACCACGGTTGCCACCGCGACCGCCACCTTTGACGGTGCGGCTTTCACTACCGGTTCGGTAGCCAGTACCGCCGCCGCGCCGCAGATGCTGCTGCCTGCGCCGATCAGCCATACCGTTTCGCGATCGAGTTTTAACAGCCGGATGCCCAGCAGACAGGTCATCATGAACGTGCTGCTGAGTATTAAAACATCAATCAACACGCCACTCAGGCCGACATCGGCAATCTGCTGTACCGTGATGCGAAAGCCGAACAGAATAATGCCAAGCCGCAGCAATTTTTGCTTCGCCAGCAGCACGCCCGCGTCGCACTGTGCCGCCAGCGCAGGGTAAAGGCTATTACCGACCACGATGCCTAACATAATCGCCAGCGTCAGCGCGCCCAGCCCTAAGCCGCTAAGCTGGGGCCGCTGCGCCAGCCAGGCTGCGCCACCCGCAATCGCCGCCGTCAGCAGCAGACCGGCAAAACGGTGTTGAACAAAAAGGGGAAATCTGGGAAAACTCAGCTCTGCCATAATGTGCTCCTCCTGATGTGAGAAGCATGCGCCGCGCTAGCTTAAAAGTGAAATTGATAATATATTTATAATTAACCAGATAAACCGATAAGGCGACAAGATGTTATTTGCTCGTTTGCGCCGCTGGGCCAACCTGATTAAAAAAGATGTTTTGACGTTGTGGTTCGCCTGCCGCGATCCGCGCACGCCTTGGTGGTTCAAGCTGCTGGCGTTTGGGCTGGTCGCCTATGCGCTGAGCCCCATCGATCTCATCCCCGATTTTATTCCCATCATCGGGCTGCTGGATGATGCGATTATTATTCCGTTCGGCGTGCTGATCCTGCTGCGTCTGCTGCCGCGCGATGTGCGTATCAGCAGTGCCGAGCGCGCCGAGGTGCAGCGCGCGCGCGGTAAAAAAGTGGTCAGCGGCTTTGGCCTGTTCCTGATGGTGCTGATCTGGCTGGCCGTCTTGTTTTATCTTGTTAAGCGCTACGCAATGTAGGGAGAGTTCGTGCATATCACGCTACGTCAGATCGAAGTATTTACTGAGGTGCTAAAAAGCGGCTCGACCACTCAGGCCTCTCAGGTGCTGTCGCTCTCGCAGTCTGCGGTAAGCGCCGCGCTGGCGGATCTGGAAAACCAGCTCGGCGTGCAGCTGTTTGACCGCGTCGGCAAGCGGCTGGTGCTGAATGAGCACGGACGTCTGCTCTATCCGCGCGCCATCGGCCTGCTGGAGCAGGCGGGCGAAATCGAACAGCTGTTCAAAGAGGATAACGGTGCCATCCGCATCTATGCCAGCAGCACCATCGGCAACTATCTGCTGCCGGGCATGATAGCCGCCTACCGCCGCGACTTTCCCGGCCTGCCGCTGGAGCTGAGCGTCGGCAACAGCCAGGATGTGATTAATGCCGTTGCTGATTTTCGCGTGGATGTCGGCCTGATCGAGGGGCCGTGCCATATGACCGAGCTGGTGAGCGAAGCCTGGCTGGAGGATGAGCTGGTGGTGTTTGCCGCGCCGGACGCCGAGATTCTGCGCCAGCCGGTGACGCTGGAGAGTCTGGGCAACGCGCCCTGGATCCTGCGTGAGCGCGGCTCCGGCACGCGCGAAATTGTCGACTATCTGCTGCTCGCGCATCTGCCGACTTTTCAGCTGGGCATGGAGCTGGGCAACTCAGAAGCGATCAAACATGCGGTGCGGCACAATATGGGCATCAGCTGCCTGTCGCGTCGCGTGATCGCCGATCTGCTGGAGGCGGGTACGTTAGTGGAACTGAGCATTCCGCTGCCGCGCCTGACGCGCACGCTTTATCGCATCCATCACCGCCAGAAGCACCTTTCAAAGGCGCTTGCCCGCTTTTTTTCTTACTGCCGGGAGTAGCCGCAACAGGTATTTGCTTATAATTCAGCGGCGATCATGAAGGTAACTAATAACAGGGCGTCAGTGCTATACAGAGCAGGGTGAATTGCTACAATCGCGCCTCATTTTAAGCGAGCCTAGTGTTTACACATGCATAACGACACAAATACAACACAACAACCTGCGTTACGACGC
>Ga0209371_1000265_pt1 | contig 61290 bp, 62 predicted proteins | sample AgamicAtAmrz_FD_187165 | JGI IMG/M metagenome (GOLD analysis project Ga0209371, IMG submission 187165) | Agave microbial communities from Guanajuato, Mexico - At.Am.rz (SPAdes) (version 2) | ecosystem: Host-associated > Plants > Roots > Rhizosphere | place: Guanajato, Mexico | collected 2012-06-07
TGAGGCCTGTAACCAACTCAGTGCGTCATCCATTGCTCCCCCACCCTTTGATGCCAAAAAGTGAGTCAAGCAAAAGCCGTGCCGTTTTCGTATCACCTCATTTCTCTTCACGAGAATCGCAGCGGCTGCCCGGTCATAAAAATCTTTCTATGACCAAAAAGTATCCCGGTCCGCGTGGAGACGAGAACGTAGTGGTCTAAACAATGTATTTGATTTTCTGACAAATTTCGCAAATTTACGCACAGCTGAAAATCTGACCTTGCAAATCATGCCGTTGTGGATATGCTATATACATATCGTATTTGTTAAAAAACGAACATTTAATATATTAAATTCAAAGAGATATGCGCTTGACGCCCGCTTATGAATGGTAGCAATACTAATCAAAGCATCTACTTATAATCAGACAGTTAAAATTTTTGTCGGCCTCTATTCGGACAGATTTCGGTCAACCAAATTATCCCATATAGAGTCTTTTATGTTGCAGATAAAAAAGACTGGCGTGATTTACCTTGTTACCAGCCAGCGGTAAATCTTTATAAGAATTGGGGCTATCTATGTCGTGAATCGAAAGTGTGCTCACTTTCTGCTTTTTAAAATGCATTGCTATGTAACGCACTGGAACACTCCATTGTACACGAGTCAGTATTAACTGATGATGCGAATTTCCTTTTTAATAAAATTCATGCCTGCGTAACGCGGGCTTCTTTGTGCCAGAACTTTGTCATTTTCCTTTTTGAGCACCTGGTGCTGACGTCTTCAATTTTTGCCGCCCAGGTGAATGATTTCTGTTTTCCGCTGTGAGCGAAAAGCAAACATTTACTGATGACCACTATCAAATAACAGACAACTGGCAGCGTTTAATGAGCCTGCCAGCGAGTATAGGGTTCGATCACAAACCTAGGCTACATGCTGCAGGAGTGGACTGATGAAAAAACAGAGTCCACTGGCCTTCCTCCGAATATAACCAGTACGAGGAGCGCAATGCAGGACGGCTTCCGTCAGCACAAGACGTCCTGTGGTGAAGAATGGCGCAGCCACTCCCCATTTCAGTGAGCCAAAAATCGCTGCTTATTATAGGCGATGACTTTTTCTCGTTTAATGGTGACGACATCGTTACTGAACGGTCAACCATCACACCTGACCGGGTAATCTCACTAAATTCAGGGTGGAGAAGCTGCTCAAGCCACTCCCCATCGTTGCGCCTATCACCGTGAAGGCTGCATTCGAGTAATTTGAGCTTATCCAGAAGCATTCAGCTTATCCTCCAGTGATCCTGACGGACGTTCAAATCTACCATAACAGTTTATGCGCTACTTCTGCTCTGGGCATCAGGCGGACTTACGCGCTGTAAGGTTCCGCTTTGAGCGAGGAGCGCACGTTTATTCAATGATGTAGTATTGCGAAATACTTCACTGATTGGCAGTTCATTGCCCTATAAATTCAGTCCAGATAGTGAGCGCAATACCAACTTTTAACTATTCAGGAATACCATTATGACGCGGCGATACACACCAGAACAAGCCGACAGGATGCGTAAAAGAAGATACTGGTTTTACGTTGATGGTGAGCGATTCAGCAGTGCAGGTGCAGCAAACAAACACGTAGGTGAACGCATATTTCATGCCGCCTGGAGAGCGAACTTAATCGCAAATTCAGGCGGTGAGTCGATGCAAATTGGCGATCGAACACTCCCCGTCCAGAGAGGAAAATATACCGTTGTGCTTGAGCGACGTAAGGATCTCTCTGATAAATCCGTGCGTGATTACGCAGCTGCACGGAAGAAACTGCAAATCGCTGGCTGGACGGACGATGAACTTGACGAAATGGATGATGGCGAGATTTGGCTTGAGTACAAGAGTGAACTTGAGCGGGAAAAGCTCGACGTACCTCATTATTCCGGTCATAAAAAATATACCCGAGCTGAAGTTAGGCAAGTTCAGGGACGATTCAGGTGCGCAGTTCTGACCAACTGGGAAAATCAATGCGCGATTTCAGGTACACGGCTCACGCTTGAAGCGGCACATATTATCAGCTACGCGAGTGGGGGTTCTTCAAGAGTAGAAAATGGCGTCTGCCTTGCCGCAGATTTACACAAGCTTCTTGATAAGGGCCATATGCAAATTGAGACGGGCTGGGTCAGACTCTCCGATGAAGCCAAAGCCGATCCCCGCTATGCACATCTCGAAGGGAAGCCGCTTCGTAAGCCACTTATTAAGGTTACGTTCTAATCGGGTGGGTCTAATGCGTGTTTCTTGCACTGTTAGACGTCGCATTAAATGGTTGGCGTAGCCTTTTCAGCTTTGATTCTTTTATAATATTTTTTGGAGAACAAACCATTATAAAAAAAGTGCCATCTGAAATAGCATCGGATATCCAACTACAATTTTGCAACGTCCGCTTTTGGCACAAAGCGGACATTCGAATTAGAAAGTCATACTTGGTGGCATTTAAAGCTTTCAATCTTTCCGTAGCTGTTCTATAAATTTTCCGTTAAAAGCACCCCAAGAAATGTTCACGATATGTTTGAACGTGCCAGGCTGACCCTAGTAATGATAAAACAGCTCAGAAGAATACCAGCAGCAAGCATTATGAAGGAATACATACCTGAGAGTGCGCTTAACATAAACCCCATCACAAGCGGACTGATTGCCGCGCCAGTCGCGCCCAGGTTTTGTACGGAAAAATAGTCGCCTCTGGATGAAGGAGGTGCCAAATAATCTGTCATTATAAACAGCGCAGGTACGTAGATAACCTCTCCAAAAGCGAAAAAGAACATCCCAATACACCAGATAAAAATGCGGTCGCCTGCATAAAAAAACAACATCAGGCCAATAATAAAACAGGCGGTGCCTGTGATTATAAAAAATTGAAGGTTTTTTTGGCTGAGCAGTCTCACCGTAAAATGCTGGAAAATCATGACAGTTGCGGCGTTAACAAACATTATCAGTGCAATGATATGAGAAACAGTCTCCTGTGAATACATTCTGATCATGAATTGCGACAGATATGCGATTGGATTGCCATATACAAACGCGCCCAGAAAAGAGGCCATAGTTAACCAGATTAAAAGAAGTCTATTATTCTGGCTTGTTGGGTGTATAACGGCCTCATCATGTTGCTCATTAGAGCGAAATGTAAGGCCGAATAATATACGGACGCTCATGATTATAATTATCACGGGAATAAATGAAATCAGGGCGGCCAAATAAAAGATTGCATGCATGGCTGTTTGTTGTGCCATTGCACCAAGCAGCGGTCCAATGGCCCAGCCTATATTCACTGCCAGATAATTAGATGAGAAGTTGCGCCTTTTATAATTTTCATCAGCCTGATTGGCAAAAAAAACCTTGAGTAAAATCTCATAGCAAGAATAAAACAGGTTTAAAGCAATAAGGAAAATTGTAAAAGTAATAACGTTATCGGCTTCAGGAGCAAATACTAATGTAATAAAAAACCCAAGGGTGAGGAAGAGCAAAACAGAATAGCCATTTTTCAGCAAAGCCAATTTACCTGAATATAGGCTGAGGACAATTCCAGCGACAGAACTGATAGTCAGTACCATTCCCGATATTGTGATATTCTTTTCAAAAATAGCGGCGATATAAACCACTATGTACGGCAGCATGCATCCCCGAGCCACTGTTAATAGAAAGGAGGTGAAAATAAAGAAAATGGATATCTTATCTTTTTTGTGAATCTCACTCACTGCCATCACTGCTTTCCTCGCTTAGAGTTTTTTTGGTGTAAGGTTGTCCGTCGTAAAAGCCATAGATGAGTCCAGTGCTTTGATAAAGATAAAGAATCACGCTAAAAAACTTGCTCTCTGTTAAGCGATTAAGAGCAGGAGCAGAACTTTTTCCTTCTTCAGGTACATCTTGACTGTTCATGACGATTTCTCACATTGAAAATCTGTGGACGGGAGGGGCCTTAACCAACCACCAACTAACACTAATCATGAAGATTAATTCATGTTTTTAGCTTGTATATGAAGCAATTACAAGAAGAAAGCTTAGCCTTTGTGGACCGAATCAAAGAGAATGAATAATTATTTTTTTCATTAATATCATAACCTTAAATTAATAGCACTTTTTGCCAACACCTGTTTCACGTCAAGGTATCGTTATATCCCTCTGATCTGAATGGATAATTTTCATAGCATATTAAAAACATATCATCAACACAATTGACGCTTTTTAAATACATATTGACACTCACTCATTAACGCAGTTACTTAGAGCAGGTTTCCGGAAACTCAATTTGTTTACCAAAACTTATTAAGACCCTTACGGCTCTAGCTTAGATATCCCGCCGTTGTGTCTGTGACCGGAAAAACGAAGCTAAGTTGTATAACACCTGTAAACGTAATTCGTCTCATTATCTATTACCGAAATGCCTCTCAGGCATATCGTTTAGGAGAAGAAATATGCATAACGTTACCAGCCAGTCATCAACTTCATCAAACGTCATTAACGCTTCTATTGTTAGCCAGAATGAACTAAGCCGCATCCAAGACAATGCAGACGCTATTCGTGCTAAAGCTATGGAATTAACTGATTCATGGGAGGGTGTTATGTTTGCCCTTCCCCCAGGTGATTTGGAAAAAATGGCTCTTGCGTTGGGATTTACTCCGGACGTTGCAGAGAAAATCCATCAGGAAATCCGCTCACTCGCCTATGCTAAAACCCAGTCCCTAACTGGACCGGCCGCAATTGCTACTTACCACGCTTCGGATGTCAGTTTACTGGCTCTTAGAGGCGTGACGGATTTCGATAATGCCCTGTCTCATGTAAGTGATAGCAACCTGCAGCAGTTGTTAAATGATAATCAGGATACCTTTCAGCGTATTCGTGATGCGCTGCCTGAGCATGCTGCGCGCATGAACTTCAAACCTGAAACGGCATCGGCGGTACTGGCTTCTCTGGGGGCTAAAGTGTCGCCCGAACTCCTTTATGAGCTTTGTCCAAAATACGGCACCACTACTGTGGTTGATCTTGAAGGCCGCAAAGGTGTTACCACTGAATTTATTCGCTGCGTCACGCTGACCCTGGGCAGTACGGTTTCCTGAACAGACAGACAGTGGGCTGGTCGCCCTGACCGGCTCACCATTTAATCCCTGTCAGGAGAACAGTAATGTTAAATACGGCACTCCCTCACACACCATTACATTCATGTGAATATAGGCAGAATGGTTATATGCAGGTTGATTCCCTGCTTGATTCGCAAGAAATTGCCAAAATCAAAGCTGTGATCGACGAACTTATTCAGGATGCAGAACGCACGGGGCAATATGACAGTCTACTGGAATTTGAAAAGGTGCCAGTTGATGGCAGGCGCATTCCGCGGCGTATTTTCAATCCTTATGAGCAGCATGAAGCCTTTAGAAATGTGGCCGCTTCAGACAAAATTCTAAATTACGTCCGCAGTTTGCTTGGGCCGGACATTGCACTTCAGCATAGCAAACTTAATATGAAACCCAGAAAAGTCGGCGCTGTGGTGGAATGGCATCAGGATTATACCTACTTCCCGCACACCAATGATAGTCTGGTAGGTGTTTTGATTTACCTTGATGACGCATGCGAAGAGAATGGATGCCTGCAGGTCCTGAGTGGCCAGCATCATCGGACATTCAATCACGCGCTGCCGGATGGCAGCTTTGCAGGCATGATCACCGAAATGATCACTGAGGATCTGCATGGTCCAGTCATCAGTCTGCCAGCCTGTGCGGGCAGTGCTATTTTTCTGCACCCTTTTACACCTCACCGCTCCTCAACTAATAACTCTGACTCCCCCAGAAGCACGTTAATTTTTGAATACAGAGCAGCGGATGCTTTTCCGCTATACACCGGTAGCCAACTGGTCGGGATGGAACGGTTAACGCATCACCTCTGCGGCGAAAAAAAACGGACCGCCAGATTTGGTGGGCCTGAGCCAGAAATCTATACCCCTAAAGACATTCCGAAATCCCTCTATGAGCTTCAGGATGCCTCGCGCAGCGAGATGAATAAAAAATAATTGTTTACAGGTGGAACTGATATGGTGCATTCAACATGGGAAACTCTGGCGACAGATTATGAAAAGCAGGGATTTGCAATACTGCGAAACGTGTTTTCCCCTGCAGCAGTTTTTGGCCCCGTCATGGCTGGCTACAGCCAGCATTGTGATGAACTGGCGAAACAGTGGCTGGAGAAGGGCGTAATTACTGATTACGACGTGAACGAGACACCTGAGAAAAAGATGTTATCGCTCATGCAGCAGACTGATGGCAACTGTTTCCAGCATCTTGATATTACGTTGCCGGTTGAAGACAAAATTACTCACGATTCTCCCCTCTATCTCGATGTTAGCATTTTCAATTTGCTGAAAAATGCTCAGTTGCTCGATGCAATTGAAAAGATCATCGGTCCTGAGATTTACTCAGTCCCTGTTCAGCATATGCGTATTAAACCTCCACAGAAGAATATATCTAATGAGACGCAGAGCCATACGCTGACGCTGACCGGAAAAACATTCTGGCACCAGGACTTGGCTGTGGTTACTCCGGATGCAGATAACACAAACATGCTCGGCGTATGGCTGGCTGTTAATGAAGCCACTGTTGAAAACGGCTGTCTGGTTGTTGTGCCCGGCAGCCACAAGCAGGGGCTTGTGCATCACTGTGATAAGCCTCATTTGCAGGGAATTCCCGATGCACTCGTCGGGGATTCGTTCCTAGCGCTGCCTGTTAGCCCGGGTGATGTCATATTCCTTCATCCTTTGACAATGCACGCATCTCTCGCGAATGTCAGTAACGGAGGGCGCTGGAGCTTTGACCTGCGCTATTGTCCGGCGGGAGAGCCCACAGGGAGAGAGTGGTTTCCTGGGTTCCTGGCGCGAAGCAAGGCGATGCCAGGAGCGGTGATGGAAGATCACAACCAGTGGGTAAAGGAGTGGCTTAATGCTCAATCGCAACTGGCAGGCCAGCCACACCCTAAGTTTGACCGCTGGGACAAAAACGACCGTAGCCCGCTATGCGCTTAGGAGGTCATAATGCTGGACATTTCATTACTTAATAATGGCAACTTTTCAGTGAGCGCTGGGCCGCCGCGGCTCGCTCTTGTGCACCATGGTTTCAGAACGACTCAGATGGGAGCGGCCGACAAGCGGCAGGATAAATTTGCGGCCAGGTACGCATCGCTGGGTTTATTAAATCTTGCCCGGTCCGCACAGGTGGATTTTGAACGAGGGCAAATTCCTTTTAAACCCGACATTAAATATTTCGATGAAGATAATTATGAGGATGATGCCGCACTCGCAGCGGCCATTTCCGCATGGCTCAAGCCGGCCGCTGCGCGATTTGTACTAGTTAGCCTCTATTCACTGGCCTTCGAAAGAACACGTGCGATGATTGGCCTGATGGATGCAAGTGAGCTTTGTATTATGGTTGGAGGAGCACATCCAACGGTTGCACCTGAAATCGACTTTGCACATCTTGTCGTACGCGGAGAAGGCGGTGGAGCTTTAAGACATATATTGCGTCATTTTCTGAAGCCTGAGTTTGGAGTTGGGGAAGAAGCTCGTGGGATCTGTTTTAAAGCTGATGGGAAAATAACCATGGGCGACACAGTTTTTGACAAGTCCATAGCTGATATACCATCCCCAGCTTTTGCTTATGAACTGATACAGGATGATACCAGTCTGGCCGGGGAATCACGTGAGCGTTGGTGGAAAGCTGTGGGTATTTCGCAGCAGATTTACATCTGCACACAGAGTTGCCGGGCACGCTGCACCTTCTGCTCCACTTATTTAATACACGGTAAGCTTGTTTCGCGACCAGTTGAGCTTATTGAAGGGGACATTAGGCACCTGATTTCTTATGGAAACGACTCGATTCAATTCCATGATGACGATCTTCTTCAACATGAACAACTTGACGAGTTGCTAGAGATGCTGGCCAGGTATGACATGGTGTGGACCTGCAATGCCCGTTCGGAGGTCATGAATGCCGATCTCGCTGCACGGATGTACCGGGCCGGGTGCAGAAAAGTGTTTCTGGGTCTGGAATCTCTGGATCAGCGAAGCCTGGACTACTATAACAAAGCCACCACCGTGGAAATGAACATCAATGCAGTCAACGTCCTTGATGCAGCCGGCATTGGCGTGGTCTGCGGCTACATTATTGGTGCACCGCACGACACAGTGACAAGTATTCTGGAAGATTTAGATCGCGTATTACAGTTACCTATTTTCTTCCTGGCCACTGCCATCCTTACACCTGACATTGGCACAACCGAATATAAAAGGGCCCTGAGGCGCATTCCCCTCCTCCAGGAATTAGGGGATGGTGGCACGAAATTGAACATTCGCCCCCGTCCGGATCTTTTTGGTACCTCGGCACCTTATGGCCTGCCTACAGTATCTGATGCCGTAACAAAAGATCAGCTCAATGAACTCTATGCCCTAGTAAACTGTGAGTTCATCCTCCGCCCTGAACTCATTGAGCGGGTCAACCACTACGTCTATCCATCCCGGCGGGAAGAGGCCTTGTCATGGTGCGCATTGCAGCGCAATAGAATCCGGGAGCTTGCCAGTACTGCAACCCTACCAGAGGTGCGAACGCGAGCTCAGAAACTATCGGCCTATGTTGAATCTCAGGGACTTTTCGCGGAATATGACATGAAGGACTCGGCATGAATAACGAGCCATCATTACCTTACCAGGCCTACTTTCCAGAAGAGATCCAGGCCATGTTGCGTGAGGGGATTGATCCCCACGCAAACTTGGTCGAACATTTTCTTAGGGATTCGTCCATACGCGCCTCAATAGAAGAGAAGCAAGCCTTCATTGAACAGCATTATTTAATTACTAAAGCGCTAATCAGTCCGCACAGTACGCAGGATATCATCACTTTCGCCAGCGAGATTCTATCTCTGCCTGATACTCGACCGGGGTGTATCATTGAAGCGGGGTGTTATAAAGGATCCAGCACAGCAAAGTTCAGCATTGCTGCTGGACTCGCGGGAAGGCAGCTTGTAGTGTTTGATTCCTTCCAGGGATTACCTGCACACAATGAAGAGCATGGCATAAGTATAGAAGGGCGTGAGGTCATTTTTCAGGAGGGTGATTTCAGCGGTTCTCTTGAGGAAGTGAGAAACAACGTAGCCTTCTACGGAAATGTCGATGCATGCACCTTTGTTCCGGGGTGGTTTGAAGAAACGATGAAAAACTGCCCCTCGCCGGTTGCCGCTGCGTATCTCGATGTGGATCTTCTGCTCTCGACGCGACAATGTCTGACGGCTATCTACCCCAGATTAGCGCCTGGCGGCAGTATATATTCGCAGGATGGGCACCTGCCTTTGATACTTGGATTGCTTGAGGACAGATATTTCTGGGAAAAGGAACTGGGATCAACGTTCCCATTCCTTGAAGGGATACGGAAAGGGAAGCTGGTGAAAATCACCAAGCCGCCCTATAGTGTTTGAGCCGACCTAGCGGATAATATATCGATGACGTTTCCCTACCCACAATAATGTGCCTTTGGCTGGCACAAAGGTGAAATGTTCATCAGTTTGCTTTTCCTGATTTATCCGAACTGCTCCGGATCGGATAAGGCGCCTGAGCTCGGAACGACTGACATCGTGGATAGCCAGGCTGCAGAGGTCAAGTAAGCTGATGTCTGGTTTATCACCGATGTCAAGTGGCTCATGATCCTCCTCAGCAGGACGATGCTCCTGGAAGACACGCTGGAAATGGGCTTTAGCTCGTTCTGCTGACTCCACATTGTGATATTCACTGACCAGTGTCTGCGCAAGAGTCATTTTTAGCGCCATGGGGTGGACACCATTATTCCGCTCGGCCAGTAGGCGATGAACCGTCTCTTCCGGGAGGTTTGTGGCAAGATGAAAGTATTCTGGCACTAATTTATCGGGCAGAGACATCACTTTGCCAAACATGTCTTCGGGACTGTCCATGAGCGCTATATAGTTATTTTTTGATTTGCTCATTTTATCCTGTCCATCAAGCCCCGGCAGAAGGGGTAATGTAATGACTGCCTGACCTGGCATGCCGAAGGACTCCTGCAGGGACCGGCCAACCAGATTATTAAACAACTGATCAGTTCCTCCAAGTTCGATATCAGAATGAATCATCACAGAATCATATCCTTGTAAAACCGGATAGAGGAGTTCATGCAAGTGAACCGGTGACGACGACTGGAATCTTTGTTTAAAGTCTTCACGTTGCATCATCTGCGCTAAAGTCACGCGGGAAACAAGTTTAATAATGTCTGCGAACTGCATCGCATTAAACCATTCCGAATTTCGTCGAACTTCGATCCGCGTGATATCCAGTATTTTGCCCAACTGATCGATATAGGTCTGACTGTTTCTGAGGATATCCCTCTCTTCGAGCGGTGGGCGCAGTTTATTCCGTCCGGTAGGATCTCCTATGGATGCAGTAAAATCACCGATAATGATTACAATGCGATGCCCCGCATCCTGGAACTGTCTGAGTTTACGAAGCACTACAGCATGCCCCAGATGTAGGTCCGGCGCGGTGGGGTCAAACCCCAATTTGATGACGAGGCTGCGACCTTCTTTATGTGCTGTAAGCAATTTTGTTTGCAGGCCATTGCCTGGCTCCATGATCGCCACATTTTTACACAGCATTTCGGCTACAACATTCATATCCATGTAGGTACCGTCAAGTGTTCAGGATGTGTTCACAATATTTATGGTCACACCAACTTGTCAAGAAATGTGCAGTTTTTATCAGAATATCACAAGGCCCGACCTGCCCCCCTTTTTGCTGACCTGCTCCCCGATGATGTCGATTACCGTCTCTGAAATTAATCAGATGGCTAGTTGCAGACAAGCCACTTCTAACCGCCGCCCGGGGGAGTAGGCCAGTCAATATTTGCTTCACTGCTCACATTAAGCCGGTAGATATCCGCTAAATATTTTTTCCAGTCAGCGAGTTTTCCTTTCTCCTCTTGACTCAGTCCATAAACGTCCTGAACAATTGTCAGCATGCGTATTTCTTCGGCCGCCTTTTCCAGCAGGTCACTCTTTAATGCGAAACGCCTGTCTGCCTCCTTTTTTTCCCGATCAGGAATATCGACCCATTCAGGCATACCGTTTTTTCCTGCACCTCGCATTTTGCCCTCTGGTGGCGGACTGACAAACTGACGCCAGACGTCTTCCGTAACGGGAATAATATCTTCCTGCCAGGTGCCACCTGCCCTGTAAGCCTCTTCATCATCCAGCAAAAAAAATGCATCCACTTTTGCACTGTAACCAAACCTCATGATTAATATCCCATTGCCAGCCAGTAAAACGATGGTTCGCCCTTGCCTGCATGCAAGGTGAATTTTTGGGTGCTTACATTGTCCACGAACGAATTATCTTTACTCTGACCAATTTTACCTGACTGTGTGATTAATACGTTCAGACATTTACTTGGAAATGTGGTGTGAAATCCAATATCACCTGCACCTGAACGATGTCCCCCCTGAATGATGAGGTGACTGACCGGATCTTTCCAAATCAGATAGCCATCTCCCTTCAGCAAAGATGCTGAGCGGTTGATCAGCCATTTCTGCAGACTTCCGCCCCAGGTTTTGCCCTTAATATCACCTTCGGTCATTAATTCTGATTCACCGATCCTCAGCACTTTCTCCGTACTCAGCGAACCTTCGACCGTCAAATCGCCGGTTATTTCGCCTCCGCTGACTGAAATAAACCGTTTGTTAAAATCATTCCAGTCGACTTGCTGCTGGTGATTACACAGAATCCACGCATTCAGCGTCGCATTCCACTCGACTTCGTTTTGCTGACAGATGCTGAGCGTGCCCTTGATGAGTTCTCTGGCGGCGTTGTCATATACGGGATATGCAGGCAAATCGCCAACACGAAGTTTACAGGGTCCTGTGTTGGTCACTGCTGTGCGGAAAAAGAGACGCATACCCTCTGCGAGGGTTGTGACGGGTGGCTGACAGATAAGATGATAGCTGTCGCCTTCGGTTTTAGTTTTGCAATTATTAAGACGTCCCTGCTGCACAGCACTAATGAAGCCGTTTTCCGGAAGAAATGGCGCATTATCAGCCATACGTATTGCTGCGCCTCCTATCGATAGCGCGCCGTTTTCCACGGTGATGACCCATGCTGGCGTATAACCTGGATCTGGTGCCGGGGACCTCTGCTCACCTGTACGGGCAGCAACACCCGCTTTCACTGACAGATGACATTGCCCTGATCTCACTGTGCTTTGTGCGTTGCCGCTGTTATGCGGCCCGCTGTAGGCAATTGCCGGGTCAGTCGCATTGTAATAGGGCAATACTGTCAGGCCTGTATCGATATCTGCGTAAGTCGCCTGAATCAGATAGTTAATGCTGTAGCCCTGCACAGCGGGTGCATCAAGCCTGAACAGGCACCGAGACATATTAAGTCCCTGTTTAAGGAGGGTACTTCCGTTATCAGCAGCCAGTGAGGAATAAGGTGTAGCATCAGAAGGCTGGAGGGAGTAAATCTGCCCTTCGCCAACTTCGACATTCATGGAAGCTGGTACGGTAGGCTTGCAGTTCAGACCATGCAGGCAGGTACCCTCACCCAGAATGGCTGAGGCCAGTTTTGCCAGTCCTGTCATGGCGAATTTATTCGTGTTCAGCAGGTCAGTTTCGAGCGGTATGGCGCCCGGGTATACAATCTGACGATCCATAATGTTACCCATAAAAAAAGCCACCTGCAGGGTGGCCGTCGATTATTAACCTGGGTAGTAATTAATGTATTCTCACCCAGACAAGCGTGCCTTCCGGTTTAACGGATTCTATCGCGGCGTAAATCTGCGCATCGGATACACTGCCGGGGAACATTTCGCGGGAGGCATATAGTGCGTACGATGGGGTATCGTATCCCGCGGTTGAGACGCCATAGCCTGCAATACGGGGAATGCCCTGCCCTCTGGGGCGACTGACGTCGACAAATGCCTGATAAGGCAGGAAGCAGGAACCATATCTGCCGGCTGTGCCATAACCTGTAACCGGTCCGCCGTATGACCCGGTATCCGCAGGACGCGACGGTTCAAATACGACCGGTTTATTCCCGGTCAGCATCTCAATAATGTCGGTTACCGCCTGCCGTGTTCCACGTTCCCGGAACAGACTGAGTCTTATCTGGTGTCTGAACTTCTCATCAGATACACCTGCCTGCCTGATAAGCCGGCCCCCCAGAAAGTCATACGCAACGATATCAAGCCAGCCATCGCAGGCTGAAGAGATTCGCGTCTGCTGACAGGCATAACGATAAAGTGTGTAGCACCAGGATAATGAGGTGGCACAGGCAGACAGCGTGCCTGTCAGAATCCGGCTGTTATCGTTGAACCAGCCTTGCGGCAGCAGCGCATGAAGTCGCATGAGGAAGTCGTTCTGATCGCCTTTCGCCATTCAGCTCACCGTAATATCACCTTTTCGAATCACCTGCGCGGGTGAAGCAGCCAGATCAGCTGTTGCGCCATTGAGGCTGACAGAGGTCACATTCGTCACCAGGGGACTGGCAGCATACGCCACTCTTACAAGCTGGGTATAAGCCAGAAGCTGGCCTAGTTTGAGGCTCTGGATGTAGTCCTTTATTGCGTGTTCAACTAATTCCACAACCTTTGCATGGTCAGCGCCCTCAGCTGAAATAAGAGAAAGAATGACGTTGGCAATAATTTTATCCGGCGAAAAGACACCAAAAGTAATAGTGAATCCGCGAACGGCATCTATTGCCCTGTATGCCCTGTCAATAAGTTCATCGGGTGGATTGCCACTCCCGTCATCGACAATTGCATAGAAATACCCCGGCTTTGGCGTCCCATCCCGGGCCACATTTTCAGTCAGTGTAAAGCTTATCCCGTTCTGCACATTACTGAGCGCAAACGCAATCGCCGCTCTGGTAGCTTTTGATAATGAAGCGATCCACATTATGAATCGCGCGCGGAAGTCGTCATCCGTCTCCGCATCCTTCCCACCGGTAAACGGCTTAGTATTAGTTACCTGATCAACATATAACAATGTGCTGGTAATAATGCTGAGGGTGCCTGCCCGCACATTTCCCCCCGCGCCGGCAATATTTGCCTGTACCGGGAGCTCCAGAGCCTTAACGCCAGCCGCTAAAGTGTATTCTGGCTGACCGGGCTTATCTGCTATGACTGTGAAAGTCTGAGTGCCGTCGATTGTGGTTATTTGCGTACCAACCGGAATTATCGCCTGACATGCTGGCGTAACCCTGGAGAACGTCACTTTTCCGGTGGCCTGCACGGCAGAGCGACGAAAAAAGCCAAAGTCCGCCATCCAGCTATCAAGGTCTTCCCCGGAGCAGGTGGCCGCGCGGGTCCTGACCAGCAGTTTCACGATTAGCTGCTGGATCCACATGGTCACACCCGCATTTGACTCTGCAAGTGAGCGCAGAATACTGCCAATAGAGAAGTCCACCAGCTTAGCTGAACGCGCCTGAATGGACGTGACCTGTTCGCTGACAAGTTCAGTGAAGGATTTGACGTTAAGCGATGACATACGCTTACCTCATGACATCGAAGTGAAGAGTTTCAGGCGTGCCGGTTATGGCATCGGTATAGGCGATCGACACGCTGATGCCTCCCTCAATAAGAGCCAGCTTCACGGCAGGGGGAGGATGGCGGGATACAGCATCTTCCAGCAACATCTGACCGCGTATGAGTGCCCTCCACTCACCCGGCTTCAAAGTCTCACCCACTTTCTTTCCCAGCCCGGCACCGTATTCAGGGTGAAAAAGATAGTCACCCGGATTGGTCAGCAGTCGACGAAGAATGCGCTGCTTAGCATGTTCTCCCCCGACGGCGGTGCGTAAGTCACCAGTAGAGGAAGGGCCCAGATCTCCGCCGGTGAAGTGATAGAGGTCGTGCATAATAGATTAGCGTTCCAGACTGCTGTCGATTTGCTGCTTCGGAGGGGCAGTAAAGTTGCCCTGTCCCTTCTCAAGATGAGTATGACCACCATAAACCGAGCGGATACGATGAACGGTGCCATAGCGGCCATTGTTGTCGCGAATGTCCCGGACGACAGTCAGATCCCCTTCCATCCGCACATCACCACCCGTGAAGTGATGTGCCGGTGCATCATAGGTGAGTTTCTCCTTCGCACTCAGCAGGACTTCCCCGCTGTTAAGAAACTTCAGCAATGACCCACTCTGATGCACCAGCCAGAACTCACCGGACGGCGGTCCCGGACAGAGGTCCGTATCGTTGTAAAACTGCCCTTGTGCCATCCCTACGCCCGGCAGACCGGAATCAAATCCCACTTCCGCTACTGCGCCGATCACCGGCCCTGCTGCCAGCCCCCAGCCATTACCCGCCCAAGGCGTACTGAGCGGTATCCAGCCAGTTTCTTCACCGGTTGGCTGCAGCTGGACTTTTACTGCATAACTGACCGGGTCGTAGGCGGTGATAATGCCCTGACGGCCCCCGTTCTTACCCGTAGTGGACTGGCGGGCTGTGGCGGCCATAACATTCAGCAGCGCTCTCACCGTTCGATGTCCAGTGCAGGGCTGTGGTTTTTACCGGAGATGTGCATTCTGTAGCCTGTTTCCCAATTCAGCGTGCGCCGTATACGATCACAGTAATAAACCTGATCAAACGGGCTTTCGGTGCCTTCAATACGTACGGGGGTATCGGGCATGAGCAGATTGTCGCCCGGTACAGAACCGCTGAACGTCATCTCATGCTGAATGATTTGCCTGTGGAGAGACCGGGCCAGCTCATGAGCGGCGGCGGGAGTTAATCCGTTACGTATTACGCGATAGACCTGCTTTTCGGCTATGGCTTTGCCCGGTCGGGCTCCATGGGCCGGTCCTGGATAAGTTGCGATAAACTGCCTGTTTTTCAGCTTTGCATTCCAGCTCAGAACTTCCACCGTTACCCCTTTCGAAATGGTCAGTGCACGTGAAAATGACAGGTCACCGGAGACATTACACCGGGAATACGCCTGCTCATCGGACGGCTGCCAGCGAATGACATAGTCTTCATCCCTCGCACGTGCCCGTTTCGGTTCAAAGTGAAGGTTTTCTCCCTCCACATAAACTGAAAAGTTTTCGATCGCGGCCAGGCTGGTAATGAGATCCCATTCACTCTGCTCGCCGGTCAGATGTGTTGAATCAATCTGATAATATTCGCCCACACGCTGCGTCGTCGCTGTCACGATCGGTTTCAGGCCGTGACGTTGCGCCAGCGTGGAGGCTATTTGTGAGCTGGTGAGGTTTCTAAAGCTCTCGCCGGGTGTCTTCGCATCAATCAGTTTCGCGGTGTAATCGCGCCCTTCTGCTGTGATTTCAAATCGCGCCGGTTCGTAATGCCAGGTATCGATATTGCCGGTAATGTGTTTTTTTTCATCAATGCCTGCCGGGGTCACGATTGAGATAAACAGCTCAACCCTGATGGTGGTCTGCACCGCCCACCAGCAGAGCAGCTGCATGGCGGGCGGCAGCGCTGAAATCGCCAGCGTAAGTTCAAACGTGCCCGCGCCGCGAAGCGCATTACTCTCGATGCTGAATGATACAAATGGCACACTGATGCCGTTTAAAAGACAGCGCCCGCTGACGTGCCGGGCGCTGGATGCAGTTATTGGATGATTAACGTCCATCGCTACACTCCCGGGCTGGCAGGTATCTTCAGCGTGTGAATGCCGCTCAGCTGCGGATCGGACAGGTCATTGGCATCAGCGACGCTGGTCCATAAAGAGGCGTCTCCATACTGCTCTGATGCCACCTGGTAAAGGTTGCCACCCGACAGCGTAATAGCCTTTATTCCAGCGGCAGACTGTCCTGCCTTGACGTTTTTATTTAGTCTTTCCAGCACGTCCTGAAGGCGGTAGAGAGCAGGAATGCGGGTCACGTGATCTGACTGTAGGAGCAGATTACTGACGGTTCTGGAGACGGGATTGCCCGGTACCAGTCCGCCCAGTGAAGTGATGTCACGCGTTGCGGCTTCAAGCAGCGCCAGCTCATGGTGAATGATGTTCCGGGCAGCAATCATCGGCCTGACAACGGCCTGCACCTGCGCGACCGTGGCATGCGCAAAGTCCGTCACCGCTTTAACTGCCTGATGCAGATTGCTGAGGGCCTGCGTGACGGCATCAATGTTGATGATATCTGCAAGGCCCAGCGCCCGCCCCAGATCACTGTCAATCAGCTCCCGCAGTGCACCGGTAAGAGCATCCACTTTCTCCGGCGAACCCTCATTACGGACGACTGCGACTTCGATGGAGTACGGGCGACGCCAGATCAATTCATAGACCGGGTTGAAAGACGTGATTACAACCGTGAACCGATAGTCATCAAGCGTCAGCAAAACCGGGTGCCCGGCGTCCCGCATTCTTTCCAGCGCACCGACGCGTTCACCTGCCTGTGATCCCGTAATGATGCCAGACCAGGTCAGAGGCTCATATTCGGTGCCCAGCACATCAATGACCCGCCTGCCCCCAATCAGCTGATGCTGTACGGTCTTCTGCCTGCCATGAATGGCAACCTGCTCAGGCACTTCAAATTCCATAAACTCGAAGTCGCCGAGCAGCAGACGGGTTACAGTCGGATCGACACCCTGTGCGAACTGTGACAGTGAATTAAGAAATGACATACCGGGTGTGCCTGTCTGAGGGTCCACTGAAAGTAAGGGGAGTAACCTGCAGGCTCAGCTGTGTGCTCTGCAAGGGCCTGGCTCTCGGGGAAGATATCCCCGTACATCCATTCAGCTGGAAAATGACGTGCTTGCTTTAGTGGTTACTGTGTTCTGATTTTCTGCTTATTCAGGACGGCGAGATGTTTCTCGTTCCTGACATCGTTCAGGGCAGTTTTGACAGCGTCTTCCAGGGCCTCATAACTCACCGGGCCCAGCAATGTTTTATCGCCGATCATGGTTGCCGGTGTGCCTGGCAGGTGTAGTACTTTCAGAAATTCTTTGTTCACATCGATGATGTGCTGGGTATCAGGCCGGTACATGCTCAGTTTCATACCGGCGGCTCTGTAAGCTGAATAGATACGCACATCGTCAGCCATGCCCCTGTATGACATCAGCGCATGATGAAACGCATGGAATTTTTCGGGCTGCTCAATCCAGACCGAAAGTGCCCGGCGCGTGACAGCAGTAGATGATTCCGGGCCCCATGAAATCAGCTTGTAGGTGACGGCGATACGGGGATAAGCCTTCAGCAGTTTTTCCAGATTAGCGTCAACCTCTTTGCATTCCAGACAGTCATAGTTAGTGAAACTTACTACTGTCAGTTCCGGATACGCTGCACCCACCCGGGGCGATATCCGCTCAGGTCGTGGAAGTGAATGCGCTGCATGATGACCACGATGGGCGTAGTCTCAATAGCCAGACGGGAACGGATGGTTTCGTTGAAGCGGGTGTTGACGCCGTTACGTATCGTTTCGCTGTAGGCGTCGTCAGGTTTGACCGGGTCGTCAATGATCAGACTGCCCTGCCACCCCGGCTCCATATGTCCGGCACGAAAGCCGGTAACCTGCCCCGCAGCGGACGAGGCATACACACCGCCGCCGTATCCGGTCCACCACATGGCTTTACTGTCGGCATCATCGCGCAGCGCCATCGGCCACATGGCCTGAAAGGCAGCAGACTTCACGATGCTGCGCGTGGTCGATGAGTTCAGTAACGCCAGGTTGTGGGAATAGGACAGGTGCATGAAGCGGGCACGGCGGTTTAACGCCAGCCCGCGGCCCATCATATTGATGGTGGCCAGTTCCGTTTTAGTGTAGCCCGGGGGCACATTGATGATGAGTCGCCGGATGTCGCCATAAATCACCCGGTCCAGCGTCTGTTGAATCACCTTATGGTGGGGCGCGACAATCATTCTGCTACCGGTGCGCTGCTTAAAGAAGTAACGTGTAAAATAAAGCCCGTCCTCTTCACACTCTATACGGCGCGCAGCGGTCTTGAAGTCAGCAGTCGTCATCCTCCAGCATTTCCCGGCGCGCCTGCCGGTATTCCTCGCGTGAAAGCAGCGCAACCTCAAGCGGGCCGCCGTCTTTGCCTGTCAGTGATGTCGCGGCCTGCTCGCGGAACGCCTGCACTGAAATGTGTTTGCCGAGCAGCTCCAGATTCCTGACTTTATCTGGCCACTTAATCTTTTTCAGGTTGCCGACCATCTCGCGTTCTTCGCCCCGTCCTTCGAACATCTCAGCCAGATCGAATCCGCTCAGGTACCGACGCCACGAGGCGGGCCATTGCGACACAGGCTTGATGCTCATGTCATCTGCCATGATGTCGAGCACGTCCATCTGGTCTATTTCAATCAGACGGCGCAACACATAATCTGCGTTTACCTCTACCCTTTCATTGCGCTCTGATTTAAGATCGATGATGCGTTGCGCAACATCAGGTTTTGACAGGTTTTCAGACCCCATGCGGTTTGCTGTCTTAGGACTGTATCCTGCCCTGATAGCTGCCTGTGAGGCGTTCAGATCAATCAGGTACTCCCGACAGAACATCTCTTGTTTGTCGGTTAACGACATAATCTATCTACTCAAATTAAGGATGAATACTTTGAACCTACAATCAGCATGGAGTTTCATTAAAACATTAATTTTCATAATAGGATTAGGGTCGATAGTTTATTATATTTACAGCTATTTCAATCACTTGAATGATGTAATAGTCGAGCAAGCAAAGTGTTATGATCAGTTGACGGCGGATTCTTGCTTGAAGCCCATTCAAAAGGCTATGGATGCTGCAAATGACGGCACAAAGCTAATATTTAAAGTTAATAAGCCAACGGCTAAATAGCTAAAGCTGACCTTGATGAAATCACTGATAGTAACTCAGGCACCCTATCAGTGATTAATCAAATATTTTTCGCTGCCAACCTTCATGCGGCCTGTAAGGCCAGAAATCATTCATCACCGACAGGTTTATTTCTTTCTTACTTTCATCCTTATTGCTTTCACGGCATCTCATCATCTGTGCATTTTTTTTCATATCACCAAACATATCGGCAACGGATGCCCACGTAGAGGATAGATGAACGTATTTCCTCATTATGTCATCAATATTCTGTTCATCCAGCGATGTTGATTTACCTTCGAGAGCATCCAGTGCCGCAGAAAGAACGCGCTCGCAATATGCAACAAGGTCATCAGGAATAATACGTTCAAATTTCTTATAATCCTGACTAAAGATACAACCACATTTTTCCGCTACTTTCACCATGGCGATAAAGGCAATAAACTGCAGATGACCAAAAACTTCGCGTTCATTAGTAGCGGTATAATGAAACCATTTATTGCCTCGATAGGTTATGCGCCCAGTAAGTGCTCGCCATTTATGAGTACCAAGTGTGGCAAAGAGTTCTTTCTCAACCCATCCATAGGCCCAGTCAAATGGAGCTATATATCGGTTCGAAACGACTTTACGCTCTTCTTCAAGGAGTGGGTATCCACCTCCGACATCCGAATGTGCCCCCGCGATTGTCAGTTCGGGATAATGACCGCCGAGGCTATGTAACGGAAAATTATAACGGAACTCATGCCATGCATTAAACTGGAATGCATGCAGGGCGGCCCCTGCAGGCACGTTGACTTTGAGGCTGCGCGTGTAGCCTGTATCATGCGAGTCGTTATAAAATGCCTTACTGTCCATGAAGGCACCTACCGTATCAAATAACCCTAGAAAATTCACGACTGGTGTGCCCGACAATGCATAACCGTTTTTATTCAAGACATTGCGGATTGAATCAATCACAGAAACATCACTTTCATAGATAAGGTTAGTCAAATGACGAGCCAGTACTGCTCCCCGGCTAAAGCCGAAAATATCAAATTCGATATTGATCTCCTGACACGCAGCATTATTCTGCGACAATATATCTCCCAGCGCTGAAGCCACTCTCTTCTGGCATAACTGCAGTTTTGAATCGGGGCCGTATCCTTTGCACCCCCAGTAATCTTCATCACCCGTCACAAGAGAATAGATGCTGTCCGGTTCATTGTTTAGTGTACCAATGCCTTCGATATATACTTTACCAGTAATACGTTCGCCCCCCTCGGACTCCGGGTTCCCGTAGTATGTGAATAACCTGTAAATGTTGGAGACCTTGAACATTTCTTCATGCGAGCCATCGAAGGCCGTGCCGTTTTTACCGGTGCCATCAAAAAAAATGCCAATGCGAACTACGCATTTTTCAAATGCGTCGTTTAAAGAGGGAGTCATTGTTATAAACCTGATTTGATAGATGAGAAAACTAAAGCCGGCACTCCTGTAACCGGATTATTTTTTCAGATTTGTATTAGCTGCACGTATCTGGTCAATCTTGCGTATGGACGCTTTATCTTTATTGCAGTTTTGCAATGCCGTCAGCAGACGTTCATTCAGCTCCAGGCTGTCTCCCCAAGTCAACGGGTCAGGAATCAAAGGCACAGCGCAGTCAGCCAGCAGACTCACCGGTATCGAAACTGGCGGAACCGGTACGTACTTTGTCCCGGTGCGCACGCAACTGGTCAGCAGCAGGACGAGGCACATGTTCAGTGGCACAGCTGTTACCCTTGACCAGTTTGCGAATAACCACCACTCTGCGTTCGCTCTCTGCATTACTGACCTGATTCGCATTGTGGGTTGCCTGTGCAATGTCGCCGAAGAGTACTGTTACCCTGAGGAGGTTATTCGCGAGCATCTCTGCTGAGGCTTTTTCCTGCGCCAGCTGCCTGTTCTGCTGGGTGAGCAGCGCTTTTGATAAAGACTGAAGCCTCAGGATGACGCTCAGCGCCATGACCAGCAGAAACAGACCCGCGATGGTAATAGCACCCCACTTAACGCGGCTTAAGGTCATCACTGCTCTCCGCCAGGCAAAGTGCACGTTCAGTCTCGCGACGCTTCATCAGCCCTCTCCATCTCCTGCCACCGGCAAAGACCCAGCGGCGCATTTCACTGCACGCCCCCGTCCTGTCGCCTGCGTTGAGTTTTTTCAGAAGAGAAGACCGGGAAAACGCGTCAGTGCCTGTGTTATAGGCAAAGCTGTAAAGTCCGGCGCGCTGGTAATCGCTGAGGGGGACCCTGACCAGGCCGTCTACTTCTGCCTGAACAGCCTTCAGGTCAGCACGCAGAACCGCGTCACATTCCCGGTCGGTATAGGTTTTGTTTCTGACAATGTCGGGGCCGGTGTGACCATCGCAGACCGTGAGCACACCGGCAACATCCGGATAAGGAACGTAACGACGCCCTTCCAGACCATCCGGACCGCCCAGCAGTATCATTGCCAGAGTCAGCGCCCCTCCACCAGCTGCAGCCAGAAGTCTGTTACGCAGCACGACGGAGATGGCCATGAATTATTTCGCCTTGTCCCGACAGGCGCAGCGCAGTGCCCTGATTTCTGCCAGTGTTGCCTTGCGCCTGTAATACGCGTTGATGATGCAGGTGATGGTCGCGAGGCTTATGCCGGCCAGAACGCCGACGGCGCTCCATTCTTCCGGGCTGAAATAGGTCAGGATACCGTGGATAATTTCGCCCGCGGATACACCGTATGCGATGCCAGTTGTAAGTTTGCTCATCAGGAGTTGCCGCGCAGAAAGGGAGAAAGAGAGCCGGAGCCGGTGGATGAGCATGATAAGCTGACGGCATCCGGCCATAAAAAAGCCCTGACTAAAATGTCAGGGCTGAAAAGAAATCTCTCGAGGGTCATTTACCCATCGTTAGGGCCAATCTAACACAAAAAATGGAAAAGTAAATAGCGAGCGATAACATCGCTATTATAATTATCGCTCGCTATTTAGTAATGTGTATTAGCTGCTTTTCCGCCCAGGCTTCTTCCCGGTGCAGCTCGGCGACTAGGAACGCCAGCAGTTGCTTCACGCTTTTGTTCCACGTATCAGTCGTAATGGCCTGCGTGACCTGACAGACTGCACGGTACACAACAGCAGAAGGGATACGCTCATAGCCCCGCCCCGAGCACCGCTTACAGGGCTGATAAACCGGTACGCCCTGAAACCGTGTCATCATCCGGTTAACCGACTCCCCGCGGCCTTTGCAGTCCTTACAGGCGGCACGCGTGAAGCCTTTACCCTGACACTTAGTGCAGTGCTTAGCTTTTCTGAATCCGGTGCCCTGACACTGATGACAGGGCACCTCTGTTGCCGCACTGCGGGCATAGTCGAGAAACGCATAGCCAGCGATGACTGCAACGATCGCTTCTCGCTCAGCTTGAGGTAATTTGCGCAGGGCGGGATAACGCACTGACTCTCTGATGCCGGCTGCAGTAAGAAGCCGCACAGCACGCTGTTTGTCCTGCTGACTGAGCTCCATTTTGCCGCAGAAAGCGGAGTAGCCCAGAGGGGCACGCCGGATAACAAAGCCCAGAGCGGTCATGACATCTTTTCCAGTCATGTTATCTGGCGCATGCGTCGCACGTGAGGACACCGCACAAAAGACGTTGGGACGTGGGGAATGGTACTTCACTACACTTTCAAGCTTCATAAGAGATACTCACAGTGCCAGTGGAACAGACCGGCACTATGAGTACGTCTGACTTCATTTTTCTGAATACCTGCCATTACTGCTGGCAGGATGTAAAATGAATTTTTTTAAAAACTGCTCCTTCGGTAACTCCTGCCTGCACTTTCCTGTCACGCGGCACCACATTTCGATGAGCGCCTCACCAGTATGATGTCGCGGGCTGGCACCTTTTTTCCAGCCGATGAGCGTTGAGGCCACCACATCCAGTTCATCCGCAATATCCTGCAGTGAGTATCCCTGGCGACTTATATCCGAAAGCAAGCGGAACCAGTCGATTTTATGTATGTTGATTACAGGCACGCTCTCCCCCTGATAATCAAAGCCTGAGCAGGTCTTTCAGGTTTCTGACCCCGAGCTTATTTGCGCAGTTTTTCCGGTGCTGGTAAAGGGTTTTGATATCGATCCCAAGAGATGAGGAAAGATATGCTGCATCCATGCCGGAAAGATACCCCTCCAGGACAGTGATCTCTCGCAAAGTCACTCTGCTGCATTCAAATAATGGCTTATTTCTGTGGAGATAAATGTCTATAATATAAGAGATGTAACTGACAGGCATCGATGTATTGAGAATATGATTGAGAGAGCAAACCCGGCCAGTCACTGATTTTCTTTTAGGATTTAGCACCTCCCGTGAATCCATAAAAATCAGAATGTTACCATTTGTCATCTTCAAAATGCTCAATAACATACTGAACCAGCGGGGAAAGAAAACGTTATGTTCCAGACAGAGGATAGCCAGCTGATAGTTGCACTTAAAATTTTTATACTTAGCCCTGAAGTCATCATAACCTTCAACATAGCATGCGGTCAGATTTCTTTTGGAGCAGATATCATTAATCAAATGAAACAATCCGCAATGCAATAAACTTTTCCGTCCTGCAACAATAATCCTGTTTTTATATCCAGCCATACTAATACTTTCCCTCTCAAGCAAAACACTAAAAGTAAAGAGCTATGCATTTCTCCAGGGTTAGTATTACTACGCAATCAGAATACGCAATTCAATTCAGTCATTTTAAATATTGAAAATGTAACAATACTGCCTCAGCTTTACACTATGATTTTGAAGGGAAGATAAAGAATAAAACGTAATACCAGGACAAACTTTCAGAAATTAATTAACCAGTTCTCCTGGGGACTGACCTGTTGTGCTGGCATCGGGAATTTTCATGTCCACATAAATTTCATCGCGTCAGCATAATTTGTGAGTATGTTGTGTAGTGATTATCGAATTACAGGTGCGAGCCCCTCGCCGTCTGACATTCAGACCAAAAAAACATTTCTGTCTGACAGACGGATATAAGTTTCCGTAATAGCGCCAGTCTCTCCGGGCAGGCACGGTGGCCATCTGTGCCACACCGGCAGGAAAGATAATTGATGAAACGAAGCGTTCATCGGTGATGTGCCTTCCGTGCCAGATAATGACCTCAACTGTCACCCTATAAAGCAGTGCCGGAGCCAGCCCGTGACGCAGCCTGCGTGCGGGAGTGATGAGCGGTTTTTGTACCATGTCAGGCTGAGTCATAAACCTGACAGGGCAAAGATAGATAACCTGGGCATCAGTTGCCAGCCGTCCAGTCTCAACCCGGCCAGGGCCTGAAAATACTGGCAGTCAGCGTCACCAGACGGAGAAGAAATGCCGGAGGCCGTCAAAGTAAAAGCAATATTGCGAACGCCATAAAACCTGATGCGCTTAACAGATACCTGACAGAACCAACGTCCAGGACAAGCCAGCCGCCGGGCACAAGCAAAGCGATACCGCGGACAGAAAAGGATGCCGTTTATACGGGTGTGAATGAAAGAAATAACGCAGGAAAAAGCCTGCACTGCGTAATAATTGATCGCACCTGACGTAACGTGGTATGTCAGCCGGCATCTGGTGAAGCAGGTAGCTCGTGAAAATAAAAAGCCGGATTGCACAGATCACTTTCACACGCCCTTTACCAGCCACAGGCTGAACTGACGCAGCAATCCGATGAAACAAAACCGTCCTGGTCAGCGACAAAATCTGAGCCGAACGACAGTTTTGACGGGACTGTACCGTTAATCTTACCGGGGGAAAACGCGGCAGTCAGACTGCGCGCCCCACATGCGCTGCACATCTTCTACTGATTGTTCAGACGGTGCTTCCATGAAAAAAGCGATCGCATATCTTCGTTTTTCCTCGCTGCAGCAGGCAAAAGGTGACTCAGTCAGACGGCAGAAAAAACTTATTGATGAATGGCTCAGCCACAATCCTGATTATTACCTTGATCCTGTTACCTACGAGGACATGGGGCTGAGCGCCTGGCGGGGACACCACGCCGTCCGGGGGGCCTTTGCCGTATTTATGGTGGCGGTCGAGCAGGGTCTGGTCGGACACGGCACGGTATTACTGATTGAAAGCCTCGACAGGCTGTCACGCGAGAAAATCGGTGAAGCCACAGGCCGTCTGCGGGCGGTGCTGGAAGCCGGCATTGACGTCGTCACGCTCAGCGATAATGTTCGATATACCCGCGGTTCGCTGGACGATCCCTTCGCCATTATCAGGGCCATTCTGATTGCCCAGCGGGCGAATGAAGAGAGCGAAATGAAGTCCAGGCGCATGCGCGCCGCATGGGCGGAAAAGCGTAAGGCAGCTGCAGAGGGAACCATCATGACAACGAAGTGTCCCTACTGGCTTAAGGTTAATGATGCCCGGAACGGCTTTGACGTGCTGGAAGAGCGCGCAGAAGTAATCCGCTCAGTTTTCCGCATGCGCCTTGAAGGCATGTCATTTGTCAGGATCAGCTGCGCGCTGAACGCACAGGGAAAGGAGAATCTGAAGGGAAAAGTATCACAGTGGAACTCTTCATCCATTGAACGACTGGTCAGAAAAAAGGCGGTAATCGGCTATCTTGTGCCGTCACATCAGTGCACATCGACAGACGCAGAGGAAATACCCGGTTACTACCCGCCAATCGTGAGCGAAGAAGATTTCGCGCGTGCGCAGCTGATGTACCGGGAACCGGAAAGCCGCAGGGATGGTAATTTTAACCCTTACCTCATCAATATTTTCCGCGGGCTGATGCGGTGCGGCGTGTGCGGCCACGCGATCATCCTGACCGGTATTTCGGTAAAGGGTTATGGCTACTACGTATGTTCAATGCGCCGGCAGAACCGCTGTGAAGCCGTCACGATACGCCGGGACCTGACCGATCGTTATCTGATTAGTGGTCTGGTCCAGGAAGCATCAGCTACCGGCGGGCGCGTTTCAGCTGAAGATACGCTGCGACCGCTGACGGCACGCCATCTGCAACTGACCGGAAGTCTGCACAATGTCATCAGAGCAATTGAAATCGCGCCAGACGTGACTGAACTCTGCGAGCGGGCAAAGAGCTTGTCCGGGGAGATAAGAAAGCTGGAGAGTGAGATGGCCGGCGTCCGACAGATGAGGGACTGCGCTGCGGTTACTACGCTGAACCTGCAGGACATCAGCGATCGCCAGACTTGCCAGCGCACGGCACGCAGCCTCATCCGGGAGATCAGGCTGCATACAGGGGCAAAGACGTGCGATCTATTTCTTAATAACGGCATGAAGATCCACAACTACCCTCTTTACCGCCAGGTTGGCTGGTCATCCATCCTTGACGCTATGGCGTTTCTCGGAGAGGAAGAGATTTATCTTTAACTGTGACACCGGCGGCTGGGCTCACCAATACAGATTTATAAAAAGAATGCTTCCCCGACCAGACGTCAATGCTGTGGATGGTACGTCTCATCATTTACGACTTCATCCAGGTACTCGGGCCTGCCTGTTACTGCGCTATCAACCAGCTGAAATATGGTCGTTGTACGGGTTTTTTGGTTCAACGAACGTTTGTATCCAGTTTGCTTCTGATAGACCTGATCGCTGCCTCACGGGAATTTCAGCGCTTCATTCCGGAAAAACGCCATGCGCTCCCGAAATTATTCACGCATTTCTCAAGGCAGCTGCCGCTCCACTTCACCGGGGATCACCAGCTGGTTCATAGCTTATTTCCAGTCTACATCAGACGCGGCTATATCTGCGTTAACTCTGTCGCGCTCTTCCCGGGACCAGGCTGCAAGGTTATAAGACAAGATGTTTCCTCCGGACGGCAGTATCCCGCCTATGCTCAATAGCAGGAGGTGATTATGTGTGGACGATTTGCGCAATACAGCAGCAGGGATGATTATTTTGAGGCGCTTGGCGCCGGCCCGGACGAATTAACTCGGGACCCGGAGCCTGTTGGCCGGTACAACGTGGCGCCGGGCACGAAGGTCCTGTTGCTCAGTGAACGCGACGGGGATCTGGCGTTCGACCCGCTCTACTGGGGCTATGGTCCGGAGTGGTGGGATAAGGCGCCGCTCATTAACGCCCGCGGTGAAACCGCTGCGTCAGGGCGCATGTTTAAACCGCTGTGGGAACACGGCCGTGCCGTCGTGCCTGCAGACGGCTGGTTTGAGTGGCAAAAAAATGGTGCTGGAAAACAGCCCTACTTCATTTACCACCGGGAGAGGCAGCCGCTGTTTTTTGCGGCTATCGGGAAGGCGCCCTTTAATCGTGAGCACGGGCGCGAAGGCTTCGTTATCGTCACCGCAGCCAGCAATCAGGGCATGGTAGACATACATAACCGCCGTCCACTGGTGCTGACTGCAGAAGCGGTCCTGGAATGGCTGAGTAATGACACTTCGCCGGCGCGTGCAGCTGAGATCGCACTTGACAGCGTACTTCCTGAGTCCGCTTTTACCTGGCATCCGGTAACCACACAGGTGGGCAACGTTCATAACCAGGGCCCGGAGCTTGTTCAGACAGCAGACAGCAACTGATCTAACAGTCATTGCACTCGTCTGCAAATCACTCTGGAAATACTTCGCAGTTTGCATCAGCCCCCAACGCTTGCCGCAGTCACGGCTGAGGCGCACCGCAACTGCGCGAAGAACGAACAGTCTTGTCGAGGAAGCGTCATTTGACCGATGCCGGTATGGACCGCTTATGCACATTACGCTTTTTCTGCATTTTAAACAAAACCGGTCTGGCCATAGAGCACCGGGCTGTAAAACTATAACCGGAAACGACTCAGAGAATAAAAACAAGTTCGATGCGCAATAGTATTTGTTTATTTTTCGTGAGACCAGACGCCACAACTATTAATTCTGCGCTATGAGGCGCGTTTAAATAACCAAACCGCCGCTTGAGAAAAAACATTTACTCTTGAATATTCTTACAATTACAATGTGGGCTGTTATTTTAATTCCTGAAGGCTTGAGGGAGTCTTTTATAATGCCGTTGAAAAGCCCTTCTCATTCTGGCTGAGTTACCGAACCCGCAGTATCTGGAAACTTTTTCAACGGAAAGCCCTGATGTTTCCAGAAGAGACTTAGCTGAATCCAGACGAATTTTTTCAACCGCTTTGGCAATAGTTTCACCTGTTTCTTTAGTAAAAAGCCTGGTGAGTTGCCTTGAACTAAGGCAAGCAACCTCAGCTAAACTTTCAACTCGCAAGTCATGATCTAAATGCGTATGAATATAATTCAAAACAGCTTTTATTTTTGATGACTGAGGTTCTAAAAATAAAACAGGTGAAAATTGCGATTGTCCCCCTGTGCGGCGCTGCGCGACAACAAGTTCCTGAGCAACTTTTAATGAGACTGCAGTGCCAAGATTATCCTCAATTATCGCAAGCGCGAGATCGATACCGCTGGATATTCCTGCTGATGTCCAAACGCCACCATCTTTCACGAACAGAGCATCAGTGGATAGTATTACATCAGGGTATGAATCACTAAAAATATGCCTATATTTCCAGTGAGTAGTAACGGTTTTCCCATCCAGAAGACCCAACTCAGCGAGGACAAAAGCTCCCGTGCAGATACTGCCAAAACTTTTACTGGATAGGCACGCTTTCTTCAGCGCTCTACCTTCCTGGCTATCTCTTGAGATATTCCGGCCTCCCTGACCTCCTACAACCAACAGTAAATCGAAGGATTGCTCCGGGTCGAGTTTTTGAGATTCGATTGAGAACCCAGCTGTACACGTAACAGCCCCACCCCTCATGGATAAAACATGTTGTTTATAAACAATATGATGCCCCGTGAAGCTCACGAACTGAAAAGCAGCCAATGGCCCACTAAGATCTAAAAGTTGAAAATCATCAAAGATGTAAAAACCTATGTTCATAATGTCCTTTTTTGAATGATTAATGTCATTTTGGCCACCACTATAGATGGTAGGCTCATTTCAGGCCATTACAATCTTAGGGATTCATCATGTCTAATTTCTTCAAGGTATTGATTCCAATCTATAACGGCGTAACGCAGCTTGATTTCACTGGTCCTTACCAGTTCTTTTCCCGTACACCTCAGTTCGAAACAATTCTCGCATCAGTAGACGGTGAAGATGTTTATGCTGACGGCATGCATTTCACAGGGCTCAGGGATCTCATGCATGAGAAAGAATGCGACGTACTGTGTGTTCCAGGTGGAAGTGGATGTACGGATGCTATTGAGAACGATAGATATATGGAATCAATAGTAAAACTGGCTCATACAGCATCTTATATAACCTCTGTTTGTTCTGGCTCATTAATACTCGGCGCTGCCGGTTTACTCTCAGGAAAGAGAGCAGCCTGCCATTGGGCATGGCGTGATCAGCTCAGCTTGTTTGGCGCGATACCGGACGAAGGCCGAGTGGTAAAAGACGGAGATGTCATAACGGGTGGAGGAGTTACCGCAGGTATTGATTTTGCTCTGGTATTGATTGGAGAGCTTTGCGGTGAAGATGCAGCCATGCAAGTTCAGCTGGGGCTGGAATATGCTCCACATCCACCTTATGAAGCTGGACGTCCTGAGACAGCCCCAGCCTGGATTGCTGCCAAACTAAAAGAATCATCAGCCAAAAGAGTAAGCGAGCGTTTGCATATTTTAGAAAATGCTGCCAGAAAAATTAGCAAAACAATGCATTCCTGACTCTTTAATTAGTGGATATGAAGGTCTTCTATGAATCGCAGAGAATTTATTTCATCATGTTGTTGTGTGCTGTGTGCATCTGCGCCAATGTTTAAAGCAATGGGTAAGACTTCCCAAACCATACCCCTGTCCAGATTTAACGGCAAATTGCCAGCAACATTGGCAGGGGTTACTATACCCCATACACGCTTCACTGATGGGGCTACTGAGCTTGTTGCTTCATGCTCATCAGCTCCCCTTTTCAATCATGTTGTAAGAACATACTTATTCGCAGCTTCTATTGGAAAAAAACTTGGCAAAGCTTTTGATGAAGAAATGCTTTATTTAGGTTGTATAATGCACGACCTGGGGCTTACCGAAAAGTTCATCAAAGATGCCAGATTCGAACTGGATGGAGCTGATGCGGCACGGCAGTACTTAGTTGATAACAAATTTCCTGAGGAAAAAGCAGAAGTTATCTGGGATGCAATCGCTTTACATGCAACGATGGAATTGCCGGAACGAAAAAGGCCAGAGATTGCGCTTGTCCATTTAGGGGCTTTTATGGATGGGGGGATGAATGCAAATATTTTCCCCTTGTCATTCTTTGAAGAAGTATTTGAGGAACTCCCGCAAAATGGAAACAAAACGCACTTTATCGAACTCGTTGCTAATGTTTTGAGAAAAAAACCTCATACTGCCTATCTTTCATTTGAAAAAGACATTGGAGTAAAAATGGTAGAAGGATTCCCAACAATTAACTATTGCGATATTAAACCAAACTATCCTTTCAATAGATAACAAACCTTTTATTGCCTGTCATAACACAGCGTTTACGCAAGGAACAGCGGTCGTGTCGAAGGAGCGTCATTCACCTACGCCGGAATGAACCGATAACGCAGATTACGCTTAATTCTGGATTTCAACAAAAGCAGCCCGGCCACTGAGTGACGGGCTGCAAAGGTATAACCGGAAACGCCTCTCCACGTCTGCCGGCTCTGACCTGAGCATAGTGGCGCGGCTCAGCATCAGCCAGGCTGACCTTCATAAAAATTTCCCGGCGGGTCAGTCAGATGGCTTCGCTTGGGTGCCAACCCGTTTCGCTCCCTCTTGCCAGATAATTCCCCATCAATAATACTGTATATATAAACAGTAAAATAACAGGAGGAATTTTATGCGCGATTCACTCAGCACTTTCGAAGTCACACAGCAGTATGGCCGGGGCATCAGATCATGAACCCGGGCAGCTATACCGCCGGCCTGACGCTGCTCTGGCCTCCCATTTTTACGCCGAGGGTCAGGGTACCGCTTTATGCCGATCCATGCGCCGCCGGCTTCCCCTCCCCTGCACAGGACTACGTCGAGAAAGAACTCGATCTGAACGAGCTGTGCATCCGCCGGCGCGCCTCAACCTTCTTCGTGCGCGCCAGCGGCAACAGCATGCGTGACCTGGGTCTCTGCGATGGCGACGTCATGGTGGTTGACCGGGCCGAGGAAGCCGCGCACGGCGATATCGTGATTGCCGAGGTCAACGGCGAGTTTACGGTCAAGCGCCTGCAGCTGCAGCCCAGGCTCGCGCTGTTGCCCATGAATCCGGCCTACCCGGTGATCTATCCGGAGGAGCTGCAGCTGCTCGGCGTCGTGACCTGGTTCTTTAACAGCACCCGTGGCCGCCGGAGGTGATCATGCCCATGTTTGGACTTGCCGACGTCAATTCCTTTTACGCCAGCTGTGAGGCGCTGTTCCGCCCTGACCTGCGCGGCAGGCCGGTGGTCGTGCTGAGTAACAACGACGGCTGCGTCATCGCACGCAGCGCCGGTGCCAAAAAACTCGGCATAAAAATGGGCGTCCCGTGGTTTCAGATAAAGGGGCAGGATTTTGCCGAGCGGGTGCATGTGTTCAGCTCAAACTATGCGCTTTACCACAGTATGTCGCAGCGCGTGATGACCGCCCTGGAGGAGATCACCCCCCGCGTCGAGCAGTATTCCATTGACGAAATGTTCCTGGAGCTGACCGGCATCGATCGCTGTGAGGATTTTGAGCATTTTGGCCGGCGCCTCCGTGCGTATGTGCTGGCCACGACCGGCCTGACTATCGGCGTGGGCATGGGACCAACAAAGACCCTGGCAAAATCGGCGCAGTGGGCCAGCAAGGAGTGGCCGCAGTTCCGCGGTGTGCTGGCGCTGACGCCGGGCAACCCGAAGCGCACCGCAACGCTGCTGGAAAACCAGCCCGTTGAAGAGATATGGGGCGTTGGCCGGCGCATCGGCAAAAGACTCAACCTGATGGGCATCGAAAATGCCCTGCAGCTGGCGCGCGCGCACCCTGCCCTCATCCGAAAGAACTTCAGCGTGGTGCTCGAGCGCACCGTTCGCGAGCTCAACGGTGAATCGTGCATTCCCCTAGAGGAGTTTGCACCGGCCAAACAGCAGATTGTCTGCAGCCGCTCCTTTGGCGAACGCATTACTTCAAAGGTAGCCATGCAGCAGGCGCTGTGCCTGTATGCGACAAGAGCGGCTGAAAAGCTCAGAGGCGAACGGCAGTTCTGCCGGCGCATCAGTGTGTTTATCCGCACTTCACCGCATGCAGTCAATGAGGTGTTTTACGGGAACAGCGCCGGGGAAAAGCTCAACCTGCCCACGCAGGATACTCGTGACATCATTGACGTGGCCATGCGATCGCTCGATCGCATCTGGCTTGAAAGGCGGCGCTATATGAAGGCTGGCATCATGCTCGATGATTTCACACCGGACGGCGTAAGTCAGCTGAACCTGTTTGATGGAGATAAGCCGCGGGCAAACAGCGCGCAGCTGATGAAGGTGCTGGACGGCATCAACCAGTCCGGGCTGGGACATATGTGGTTTGCGGGACAGGGGATTAATACTGAATGGAAAATGAAGCGGGAATTGCTCAGCCCCGCATGGACCACGCGCTGGTCAGACATTCCTGTAGCGCGCGTATTTTAACCAGACAGAATATGCAAAACCGATGTCTCATGGTTTAACTTTTTATTTCACACAGACCACATTCAGAGGCGGCTCAGATTGCTGTGGCAGCGAAGCGACTTTCGGGTAAGCCTGAGAATACGGCGGATTTCGCTCTCAGTAGCGCGCCATCATGCTTTGATGGCGCAGTCAGACCCACGCTGGCACTGCTGCAGTAAAGCGTTGTGAAGGCCTCACCCGCAATGACCGGACAGGTGCTCTGAACGGAGGGAGAAGGCAGGATACAGTCTGTGGTTCCGTCCGGGCGGTAACGCACCAGACGACTCCCTCCCCATTCTGCATTCCAGAGATACCCTTCGGCATCCACACAGGAGCCATCAGGAGCACCTTTCCCTTCAGTTTCGGTGAACACTCGCGGATTTTTCAGAGAGGGATAATCGCAGCAGAAAATCCGCCCCTGCATTGAGTCGCAATAGTACATTATCCCGCCATCCGGGCTGAAGCAGATGCTGTTCGGGATGGCAACCTCAGGCAGGGAAAGCGTCTCAACAGTGAGTGTCACTGCGTTGAGCCTGTGAAACTTACCAATAACTTTCGCTGGATAGCCGTCATCCATCGTTCCAAAGACAAAGTTACCGGCTCTGTCACAACGTCCATCCCCTGTACGGGTCCCCTCCTCACCCGGCGAATCTGCTACCGGGGTAAACTCACCGGTATCAAGGTCACAGAAGGCCAGTCGTGAAGCTAGCGCCATTAGCAGGACGTTCGCTTTCTCCGTCAGTGCAAACGAGCCGAGACGTTCAGGCAGTGACCATCGCATCACGATGCCGGTATCTTCTTCCAGAGCGAGTAGCTCACTGCTTTCAATGTCAGTCCAGTAAAGCCTGCGTGTTCTTTCGCACCAGAGCGGGCACTCTCCCAGCACATTTTTAACATCTGCTGCTACTGCAAGCATGTTTTTCTCCCGTTATAAGTACGCATTGCGCCTGTATAAAAGCTGCGTGAGTCTGCACCTGAGCAGACGCACGTAATGATCCGTTCGCTCGGTTAATGCAGAAAACGCTCAGAGAGTCTGTCACCGAAAAGCATGACGGCGAGTCCGGTCAGCATGACCAGCATTCCAGCCAGCTTAAGTAAAGTAACCGGCCGCCTGATCGCGCCCAGCAGACCAAAATGGTCGATCATCTGCGATGAGAGCAACTGCCCGACAATGGCCAGTCCGAGCAGGGCTGAAAAACCAATTTTCGGTGCAAGTACCACGTAGCTGAACAGCGCGCAGGCACCTATCAGTCCGCCTGCCAGACTCCACACAGGCTGAGAAGGAATAGCGGCAAGTGAGGTAAATAATCCCCCGCGCAGCAGCGAGTAAATTCCGAGGCTGAATGCCCCGGCAGAAAAGGAAAACAACGCGGCAGTGACCGAGTCGCCTCCGAGTCCTTTTGCAAGCTGGCTGTTCAGGGTTGTCTGCAGGGTAATGCCCAGGCCCGCTGCAAAAGCTATTACGTAATAAATCGCGCTCATGCTTTTGGTCTCTGTCAGTTAGCCTGCACCAGTGGCATAAAGTTTTCCGCAAATATGTCAGGCTTGTATCCTGCTGCCGCAAAAAGATGTTCACGTGATTCATCAATGGCTGCGCGCAGGCGCTCGCTGTCCACACCCAGCACTTTGCCGTTCTGCTTGACGATACGTCCACCGATCATGACTGTATCGATATTACTGCGCTCGGTTGCATGCACCACCGTACCAAACGCATTGCCATTCGGGTAAAGGTTGAGATCTGTCGCGCTAATCAGTACCAGATCAGCCTGTTTACCAGGCGTCAGGCTGCCCACCTTATCCTGCAGTCCTGCACAGAAAGCCCCATCCACGGTTGCCGATTTAAGAAGCTGTGCTGCCGTAAGCGTAGTCAGCGTACGGTCTGAATCACAGCAGTGCTGCCTGTACATACCCATCACACGCTGCAGATAAAACGCCACGCGCATTTCCATAAACATGTCGGTACTGTAGGACGTTTCATTATCCACGCTCAGCCCGGGATTGATGCCGTGACGCTGTGCGGCCTCAATAGCAAACATTCCGTTTTCGATGCCATAATGCGAGTCAGAGCGCGGGCAGACGTTCACCCGTACACCGGCTTCCCGCAGAATTTCCCATCCCTCGTCAGGCAGTGCCGTGCAGTGATTAAAAATATTGTCCGAGCCAAGCAGGCCTTTCTGGTGCAGTGACTCAAGTTCAGAGGCCATCTCAGCACCGAAAAATTCAGTGACAATAGGCAGTCCGAGCCTGCGTGCTTCAGCCCACAGCTCTGGCTCCAGCTGAGCCATAACGCCCAGGGAAACGAGACTTTCCGGGTTATCTTTAAAATATTTTTCCTGCAGGCGCTGCCAGTTACCCGGCCAGTGCGCTTTATCCCATTCGCCAGCTACCGGTGCGCCGGAAGCATGGATGGCGCGAATGCCCGAATCAAGGAGTGCCTCAACGGCGGCGTCAGAATGCGCAGCGCTGCGGCTGTTGTGGGAATTATCAATGATTGTCGTGATGCCAGCGTCGATAGCGCCCAGTGCCGTCAGGAGGTTACCCACATAGATGTCAGAAGGTCGATAGTATTTGGCAAAAGAGAAGTGAGTGGCGTTGCTATAGTCGTCCAGACAGGTAGCGTTGGGGTTGATGCGGCGCAGCTGCCCCTCCCATGCGTGACGATGGGAATCCACCATACCCGGCATGGCAATCATATTCGTGGCATCAATGACGTACGCGCCGTGCGCATCCAGATTCTGCCCCACAGCGGTAATGGTTGATCCGCTGATGAGAATATCACCGCGTTCATGGTTACCAACACTCTCATCCATGCTGAGTATAGTTGCATTGCGGATTAGCGTCAGAGGCGGATTTACGTACTCATTGTTAACAATATTTCTGGTGTAATCGGTCATTTTTACAGCCTTATTACGAATCAACAGTCAAACCATACGCCAGGTTATTAAGCTTAAAAAGCCGCATAACGCGTTTTCATAATTCACTATTTACGAATAATAAGGTTAAATATTCAGACGCAACGAAGCGAAAGGAGCAGGAAGATGGATCGTATCCAGGCTATGCAGATTTTTACACGGGTAGCTGAAGCCGGAAGCTTTGTCAGGGCAGCGGAGACACTTTCACTCCCCTCATCTACCGTTACGAGCACCATTAAAAATCTTGAAAAGTACCTGCAGGTCAGACTGCTTAACCGAACGACGCGGCGGGTCAGCCTCACCCCTGAAGGGCTGCGGTATCTCGAAAAGTGCCGGGAAATACTCTCCTTAATCGAACATACAGAGTCAAGCCTGGCGGATTCAGGCAGGCGTCCTAAGGGACCTTTACGCATTGATATGCCCGGTGGGATCGCCCATTTCATCGTTATGCCACATCTGAAAGACTTCAACCGGCGCTATCCTGATATTTACCTGATGCTGGGCGTGAGTGACCGGCAGGTCGATCTGGTTCAGGAGGGCGTGGATTGTGTGATCAGGACAGGTGAGTTGCTTAACTCCACACTTGTTGCCCGTCCACTGGGGAGGTTTCGCTGGATCACCTGTGCCTCTCCGGACTATCTGCGGGAGTACGGGATCCCCCAGTCTCCTGCAGATTTGCCACATCATCGGGCTATACACTATTTTTCTGGACAGACACGGCGTACCAGCGAGTTACACTTTGTCCAGGGAACGGAAACGCTATCGGTACCGGTCAGCGGTCAGGCGGCCGTTAATGAGACGGGGCTTTATATAAAGATGTGTCTGGAGGGTTTCGGTCTGGCTCAGCTTGCCGAGAGCGTTGTTTCAGAACACCTGAAGAAGGGAACACTGGTTGAAGTGCTCGCAGACTGGCAGCCGTCATCAGTCCCGGTCAACTTACTTTATCCCCATCAGAAATTCCTCTCCCCTGCCGTGAGCGCATTTGCAGACTGGATAAATGAAATTATGTGACACCTCAGTATCCGCTGTATCGACCCTCAAAAACTTTTCTAATTTGTAGAGATTATCCATTCCACTTAAATCACAGTATGTCGCAGCGCGTAATGACTGCTCTGGAGGAGATCACGCCCCGCGTTGAGCAGAATTCCATTGACGAAATGTTCCTGGACCTGACCGGCATTGATGGCAGCGAGGACGTTGAGCATTTCTGCCGGCGCCTGCACTGGCCAGACTGACACCCAAAAGTTTCCAAATCAGCAGGTGAATCTGTAAAGCTCCCCTACCCGCCCTGAACCCTTCAGGTATCGCATAATCCATGTCAGCCACCAGTTTGCAGTCTCGTCGTTCTCTGGTACGCTTTGAGGGAGGCTATTTGCGTCCGTCTTCAATGAACCGTACCAACTTCATTTCACACTGCGCTAGCATGCTTAAAGGTGTTGTGCCTGTCCGCTTTGTGTTAGTAGCGGACGTTGCTGATATAAATTGAAGGAGGGTTGCCCCACCTTCGGTAACAAATTAGTGTATTTTAGTCTTTTAAAATAAATACTAACACTTACTCTAAATGTTTTACTTTAGTAATTGAACCAAGCGGATGAAAGTCTGGTAAATATGTTTTAATTTGCCCATCAGCTAATAAATAATGATTTGCGGCATCTTGAAATACATCCCTAGATAGAGGATGTAAAGCGTTAGGGTTATGGTAAACCTCTAGACCTTCACTCCATTGCTCATGGTAGGAAGGAGAGCCGACTTCCAGGCTAAATGATAAAGGTCTTATTGCATTGACATCATTATTAATTCTAAGTCCCGTCCTAATCATCTCTGAACCTTCAGGTGCGAATTCATTTAGAAGTCCCATGCGATTGAACTTTCCAAATGATGCATCATTAGAGAAAATTACAGCGCTAATATTTTCCGCTTCTGGAAGATTAAAAAAACCTGAAGGGATTACTTTCCCCCCCCAACTATGCTCTTCGATCTTAACAGGAACTATTGTCACACTCCCACTATCGTCTACTTTGGCCTCATGTCTGTACCCATAAAGATAATATGGTAATGACGCCCTGGAATCCTTACCGGAAGCAGGACTGAGACAGTCTGTGATAGCAAAAACTAAAGGCTTATCTTTACAAACTGGCTTTTCCCAATACTTTTTTTTGAGTTTTGAAAAAAGAGCACTTCCGTATTTTATAGGATAATAGTTATTCTTTATATCTTCCAAATCTTTTAAGTTGTAATGTTGTGGCAACTCTTCATCTTTACCCTCTATTATTGAAGGGTTGACAGTTGTAGCTTCTATGCAAAACTCACCATGAAAGCTGTCACAAATAAAGTCAGGAATAGCTTCTTTCTGATTGAATGTTATATCATTCTCAGTCAATAAAGCGAATAGATACAGCTCCCATATTCGTTGATTAAAACCTGTTGTCTGAAATTGCTCTACAAAATTACCATCTGCATCTTCATACCAACGCATCATGGGTTCAATAATATTCTTTGCAGAAGCAAATAAAGAATTAGATACCAACTCATTGAAAAGAGGAGATAGTTTGTTTTTTGTTTTTATTAGTGGGGTAAAAAAATCAACCGGGGCCTTATGAGTCCCCCCTTGCAATCTTTCCTTATCAAGATTTTCATGTATTTCTAGTATTTTGGTCAACAAGGCGGATTCAGAAAGAGAAAAATTTTCATTCCATTCGGAATTAGCAATAAAACGGTATCGTTCGGATTCATCACGAGCCATTAATATTCCGAAAAAATCTTTATCGATGTAATCTTGTATGATGCATGAAACAATACTTTTGTCTTCAGTTTCATACCAAGCGATTTCCCTACCAAAGGTTTTCGCCCGGGGGTCCCTCGCATACGCCGCGAGAGAATCAAACCTGGAATGCTTTATTTTTCTAATATTCATTTTAGATTCATGATTTTTAGGGAAAAAGTAATACTACTATTTATTAAGAAAGATACAAGCGCTGTTTTGCATCATGGATTATTTTGACAAAAATATGGGTATGTGACTTATTCTTCTTGAATTACTGTGGATAATCTAGACACTTTTGTAGTGCTACCACGAATCATTCGTTAAGAAGGTTAGATGTCTCTTTCTCGCTCACAGTGGAACTAACAATCTTTTTTTCATAGCGCTGTGTGCCAATAGCGGACATCAGTCTGTTGTCAGCCCGCTTTGTGCCAGAAGCGGACTTTCAACGCTGCAAATCATAAGCAGACAGAAGTTGCACTGTGAGTCACGAGCGGTACAGCTTTTGGCTGTCCGTATGTATTTTGTGCTCGACCCCGTAGCTCATGTTCCTCGTCGCCCATTACTTTCACACGTCACGCCTTCTAAAATATTCATTTAGCCGATGGTAACGACCATCTTGCCCAAGCTGTGTAGCAGCTTGCACGATTTGACTCAAGCACTGGCCCAATTCCCGGGGCACCCACTGTTGGTCGGAAATTATGACATTAAGCAGGCCTAGCGCATCCGCTGGATATCGGCTACATAAACCTGATTCGTGTAAAAGGCGAACGACGTAATGCGGATGTGCGATCGGTTGTAGCCAGTCCTGCACCTCAATTAAAGCCGCCGGAAATTCATCTCGGGCTGCAATAACCATACGAGTTAAAGACTCGGAGATACGTAGAGTGGCTAGGTCGCGAGATTTTGGCCAGATCTGTTGCCAGAATGGCTGAACACGGTTTTTCCAATAATCCTTACTCTGATCAGCCGCACCTTCAAGCGCCTGGTAAAGCGCTTGTGCGCATACCTCTAGACCTTCTCGTGGAAGTGCGCCAATTGCCGATCGTAATTCCTCCACGGTGTATCCCTCAGTCAAGCTCAATGCTGCGTAAGTTAGGAAGGTCGCGAATTGCTGGCGGTGATCGCTAAGATCAGCATAGTGATTTGCACTCTCCAGAAATTGCGACTTAAAGGCTGTAAGCAACGGCTGGTATAAGCGTGGAGACCAAAGAAATCCTTCCCACACGGCTTTTGCTTCGACAGGATTGTTCCAACCAAACAAGGGCAACAGATGTTGTTCGGTCCAAGGGCGGTCCACACGGAAAAATGTGATAAGCCGCGAACCTAAAAGTACCCGGCCATGACGAAATCGAGCTATCTGCGCATCGCACAGTGTGGTGAACATGGGCTTCAATTCAGCAGGAAGCAGATCATTATCATTGGGATTCTGCTTGAACCACAGAGTAATCAAGGCTTGCGTGACATGCCCGATTGGATGGTTAATCGCCGAAGTGACAGAGTTCTCGGTGTCGATTACGTTAGACCCTGAACCGGTTTCAAGCGCTAGGATGCGGCGGCAAAGGTTCAACAGGATATCCGAATGGCAGCTGATGGACTTGGAGACCACCTTCATCCACCAAGTTACAGCGTGGTCAATCTCCTGAAGGACAGTATTTGGCATAGTATGCACCAGCGGTGCGGCGTACTGCCAAGAACGCAACACCATATTTTCTTCGGCCCAAGTCTGTAGAGCTTCACGCCACCGGCCCGCGGGCCACATACCATCTTGTGATAGCTTACGTAAAGCGGACAGACTGTGAAAAAAGCGCGTGCGACAAACGTCACACCACGTGTCCTCATAGAAAGGCCCCTGTTTTGGCATCGGCTTTGCGAGCCATTGCACCAGTTCCTGTCGTGTTCGGGGGGCAATGTCGACATCTCGGCTGTCTTCGAAGTCTGGATCACCGGTACCGCTCATCCAGTGAGAGAACTCGTCACGTTCGTTGGTTGCCAACTGCCATTGTGGATGGGCAGTGGATAATTCCGCCAAGCGTGCCGCCGCAGACGCGCCTAAGACGAGGCCCGATTTGCTTAGCTTTGCCAGATGCAGCCAGATGGAACGTGCTACTAACTCTTGCCAATATTCTGCTTCTAAGTCATCTCTGTACATCTCGCGCGGAGGTCCTACCAAGATGGATGCTTCCAGGTGGTCTTGTGCAGTTCCTGTCAAATGCTGGCCCTGCAAAACAAACAACCTGAATACCTCACGTCTAGTATGTATAGACCACAGCCACCACGCGCCTTCCGCCAGTAACCATTTTACCCACTGTTCGGGCCGTATGCAGTCGTTTTGGCTTGCAGCAAACAGTGCCAGACGTTTAAACGTGGGATATGGGAACTCAAACCAATTCAGAGCAATGCGCATAGCAAGAGCGCTGTCATTCGAGAGAACTTTTAGCCATGCATCGCGCACCAATTCAATCAAGGTCAGCCGGTTATTGCGGATGTAAAAAAAGTAGCGGACATGGCGCGGTTCGCGCGCCATGTCGAAGAATTCCGCTACCACGTTCAGGACGCTTACTACCGCGAAGGCTTCAGTGCGCACTTTGGGGAATATCCGCAATTTGTGTTTATCGCGGTCAGCGAAAACATCGACTGCGGTCGGTACCCGGTGCGTGCTTTCCAGCTGCAAGCCGGAGATGTCGAGACTGGCCACCAGCTCTTTCGCCGGGATCTGAACACCTACCACCAGTGCCGCATCAGCAACAGCTGGGGCGGCGTCGAAGAACTCCGGCGTCCGGCATGGGCGCGCAAACAGGATAATGTGATATGAGCAGACAACTCACCACACCAGAAACTACCCCAAACACCGCGGCGATTTTCAGTCCTGATACGCTGGATAAGCAGATCCGTCTTGCCGAGATTATGGCGAACAGCAGAGTCACCGTTCCCTCTCATCTGGCCGGCAATGCATCAGACTGTCTCGCCGTAGCGATGCAGGCACTGCAATGGCAAATGAATCCCTTTGCCGTTGCACAGAAGACGTATACGGTCAGCGGCGTACTGGGCTACGAAGCACAACTGGTCAATGCTGTCATCACGACAATGGCACCGACGCGGGATCGCCTTCAATACGAATGGTTTGGTCCCTGGGAAAACGTTATCGGCAAATTCACCGAAAAAACGTCAGGTAAAGGCAATAAGTACGCGGCGCCTGACTGGACACACAACGATGAATCCGGCTGCGGTGTCCGCGTATGGGCAACGATGAAGAATGAGAGGAAGCCGCGGATTCTGGAGTTGCTGTTATCACAGGCGCAGGTGAGAAACTCCACACTCTGGGCAAGCGATCCGAAACAGCAGCTGGCTTATCTGGCCGTCAAACGCTGGGCCCGCCTGCATTGTCCTGATGTCATTCTGGGCGTTTATACACCTGATGAACTCGAGACGGTTCGTCCTGTTGATCACAATATTACGCCTGCAGGCCCGGGGACCGATTTGAACGCGCTGATTAACAGCCAGGCGCTCCCTTTGTCGTGTGGTCAGGAGGACACCGTGAAAGCCTCTCTTGCCGTGTCAGGAGAGGATACCCCGGCCTGGGAGGGAGACATTGCCAGCCATGATGGCTGTCAGGGCAGTAAGCGGGTGGCTGAACGAACGCCTGAAGAGCTGCTGACTGATTTTACCGAGGCAGCCCTGAATGAGGTCACTCTGCCAGGCCTCGACAAATGCTATCGATACGCTGCCCTTAAGCTGGCCAACCATCCTGATTTGCTCAGTAAAGCAACAGATGTTTTCCTTATCCGCAAAGCAGAGCTTGAGGAAGCGCAGGCAAAAAGCTAACCCTGACCCTGGTCATTAAGAGGCGATTATGATCCCGTCCGTCAGCATGGCAAAGATAAACCGAAATGATCGTTACTATTCTGTCGCTGAATCAGCCGCCAGAGCTGAGCGTGTTGGCCAGTACGAACAAGCGAGTAAACTCTGGCGTAAAGCCATTAAGCTCGCCAGAAAGGAAATTAACGCATGCTGGTCTGCGCACCGCGCTGAATTATGTAATAGTATAATTCGTAATGGTTGGTCTTAATACGCCTCAGAAAGCAGACATCATCCTGTATAAATTAAAAAAATTATTGAATATTCATTTTTCTGACTTCACGAAATAAAGCTGCAATGCTAATTTGCTTGTCATTAGATTTAGCCAGAATTGCCAACCATTTTGAATACAAACCTCAATGTGTAGACACTTGCCTTATCGGAGCCAGAATGAAAGGGAAGCTATTGAGTTATATTGACAACCGACTAAATCATCATTGTTCTGATCCGGTTGAGCAAATGGTGTATTTCATCGCGAGGCTATCCCTGACGGTCTCTCCTGTTGCATGGACAGTAAAAAACGCTGAAAGTAAAGCAGATAAGCCCTTCCTGACTTATGACGAAGCACGAGACTATATTGAGCAAAATGGTGAAAGTGGGGATTACATCGCACCCCTGTTTGCAACCGTGAAGATGGAACTTTTTGGTGAAGATGTACGACATTTGCTTCTCACTCCATCCCCTGAACAATGTGATTAACGCTTCGAAATTAATTTTATTAGAGCGGCAATAAGAAAACCATTACATCCTGAAAAGGAGATGGCGCTTATTATTTTTATTTGCAGGCAGATATTCATGTTCAGTTCATACTGGCAGCGCTTATTTGCACCTTCAAACTTGAAGTTTTATTTGTGCGAAAAAACCGGTGATTTATTCAAATCACCTACTAAATATGAGTCTGATGATCAACTCAAGAGGAGAGCAATTTGAAAAAATATTAACCCTAAAATCGTCAGGATTTTAATTATTTCCATATGCAACAGATAAAGCCCACCAGGGAACTTAATTCAAATTTAATTTAAAGGTCAAAAGGAAATGTACACCAGAATAATTATATCGTATTTAATAATGTCATTGTCTGTGATCACACCTGCGCACGCCAATTTATTTTCTTGGTTACACCCTAATAAAAATAAATCTAAAGATAAGGAAGATATCAAACATAATACTGCAGACATTAAGACAAACAATCAAAAGATTAGCACCAATGCTGCGGGTATCAGGACCAACCAGCAGAACATCAGCACCAATGCTGCGGGTATCAAGGCCAACCAGCAGAACATCAGCACCATTGCTGCGGGTATCAAGGCCAATCAGCAGAACATCAGCAGCAATGCTGCGGGTATCAGGACCAACCAGCAGAACATCAGCACCAATGCTGCGGGTATTAAGGCCAATCAGCAGAATATCAGCACCAATGCTGCGGGCATCAGGACCAACCTGCAGAACATCAGCACCAATGCTGCGGGCATCAGGACCAACCAGCAGAACATCAGCACCAATGCTGCGGGCATCAGGACCAACCAGCAGAACATCAGCACCAATGCTGCGGGTATCAAGGCCAACCAGCAGAACATCAGCACCAATGCTGCGGGTATCAAGACCAACCAGCAGAACATCAGCACCAATGGTATTGGCATTCAGGCAAATAAACAAAATATTGGCACCAACACTGCAGTTATCGAAGCTAACAGAAAAGAGATCGGGGCTAACATCGTGAGAGCAGAAGTGAACAGGAACGATATTAATCACAATCGTTCAGCTATTGCGGCCAATTATGAAAGCACTCTGCATAACCATGAGCTTGTTACTGATAACGCTCATGCTATCCAGACGGTTACCGGCCAGTTAAATACATTTAAATTTGAAGCTGAAAGCCGATTTAGCAACATTGAAAATGATATTAGAAAGAACGACAAAAAAGCGATGGCCGGGATAAGTGCAGCGATGGCAATGAACGCGATCCCCTTTATTGAGGGAAAAAACGTCAGCATGGGGTTAAGTGGTGGTTCATACGGCGGACAATCGGCGCTTGCCTGGGGGGCGATTTTTAAGCTGGGTGACAATGTCCGAAGCGGAACCTATCTGAGTTATGATACCAGTAAGAACCTTGGCGCGGCAGCCGGTTTTTCTGTTGGGTGGTGAGTGATTGCCTGACACCTCCTTCAACCAATGGTCATTTACTAAGCTCACTGAGCGGATGCCTTTACTCCCTGTCAGGCATCCTTATCCAATTAGTGTTTTATTTCAGCCATCATTAAAGGAGGCGGGTGATGCATAGCCGTGAATCAGCTAAGCACAGAATAGACACTTTACTGGCGGTGACAACAACGCTGACAGAGTCAGTTAAGTTTATTGAAGATCTAAAATTTAAGGGTATGGTCAGCGCCAAGGAGGCCAGCCGGTATCATCAATCCGCAACCGATGCATTGAACAAATTGCTCAACGCAAAGATTGATAACCTCTCAGGGCTTAACCAGGACCTGAAACATGAGTGTCCTTGCTGTCGAAATGCGAGTGAGAAAAAAAACCCCTGATCTCAGCAAGTCACACAGCGACAGAACCTGACCGCCCGCTGGGCGGTTTTTTTTATGCCGCAATTCTGGAGGCAGAACATGACGAAGCTACTCAATTTGCAGGAATGGGCGAGTACAACATATTCCGTGCCGCCCTCTCTCTCAACCCTGCGGCGCTGGGCACGGGAAGGCCGTATCTATCCCTGCCCTCAATTGCACGGCAAAGAATATAAGCTCCACCCTGACTCTGTTTATATCAATCCCCGGAAACTGACAAGAAACCTGAACAGCCACCCAAAAACTTCTGGCTCAGGTAATTCCCTGCTGGAGAAAATCATCAATGGCGAAAAGGCCTGAATCTTATGATGCTAACCTCCCCCGTAACCTGACCTACCGCCGCGCCCGCAAAACTTACCACTGGCGCAACCCTCATACCGGAAAAGAGTATTCACTGGGTAATGTCTCACGCCGGGAAGCGATTGCTCAGGCTATTGAAGCTAACCATTATCTTGACCGGAATTATGTTCCCTCTGCCCTTTTAAATAAATTACAGGCGCGCCCCGTAATGACAGTGTCTGAATGGCTTTCATCGTATGAAGCAATCCTTGTCAGACGCAACGTAAAACCGGTCACCCTGCGGCTTCGTAAATATCAGCTAAACGCGATCGGAAAATCTCTGGGTGCCCTGGCGATGACCGCAGTCACGACCCGCGATATTGCCCTGTTTCTGGAAGTCTACGTCACCGAAAATAAGCAGACAATGGCATCCATTCTGCGCAGTGTCCTGAATGATGTGTTTCGTGAGGCGATTGTGGCGGGTCTGATTGAAAGAAATCCGGTTGAACCGACACGGGCGAAACAGCCCAGGGTTCAGAGAAGCCGGCTGTCAATTGAACAGTTCCGGATGATGCTGGAAGCCGTTCGTGGATCCGAACCGTGGTTTCACTGCGCTCTGCTGGTCGCTTTGGTCACTGCACAGCGCAGGGAGGACATCACCCGTATGAAATTTCCGGACGTCCGGGATGGCAGACTGTTCATTACTCAGAGTAAAAAAGGCAATAAATTAGCCATCCCTGTCGATCTGGCGCTGCCCGACATCGGCATGACACTGAACGACGTCATTGAAGTATGCCGCCGGAATAATCCGTCTCAGCACTTCATCTATTCAGCAACCCGTCGTCACGGTCGGAGACCCGGTCCGGTGCGCCCGGAAAATCTGACGCAGGCATTTACGCGCGCGCGAACCCGCTGCGGTCTGGATGAGGCGGACAACCCGCCAACTTTCCATGAGATCCGCAGTTTATCGGGAAGGTTATATGAAGCGCATTATGGAGAGGAATTTGCACAGCGGTTACTGGGCCATAAGAATCTTTCCATGACACAGAAGTATCTCGACCCCCGTGGCGATGAGTACATACTTATATGATGCATATGTAATTTCGGACAAATTTCGGATTTTTTCGGACAGGCTGAAATTTGACCTTGCAAATCATGCCGTTGTGGATATGCTATATACGTATCATATACATTTCATATAAAGGCCAGCCATGGGTATCGTCAAAATTTCGGATTTAATGCATGAGAACCTGCGCCTAGCCAGCACGGCGCTCAGTCGTTCGATCAACGCGCAGGCGGAGCACTGGATGAAAATCGGCATGCTGGCCGAACTTTATCCGCAGCTCAGCCATCAGGAACTGACGCGCCTGCTGATGCGGGTCGAACGTGATGGCGGCGCTGAACTGGCGCATCTGCTTGACCAACCTTCCTTTATTCCGCAGGGAATCGCGCAATGAGTATTAAACTGCATACCGCTGAAGAGATTGAACGGGCGCGCGCCGCCGGTCACGCCGCCGCCAAAGTCCTGGAGATGATCGCGCCCTGGGTGAAACCCGGCGTTACCACCGATGAACTGGATCGCCGCTGTCACGACTATATTGTCAATGAGCTAAAGGTCATTCCGGCTAACATTGGCTATCAGGGTTACACCCGTACCGTTTGCACCTCGGTTAATCACGTGGTGTGCCACGGGATTCCGGGCGAGAAAAAGCTCAAAGACGGTGACATCGTCAATATCGACGTGGCGGTCATCAAAGACGGCTGGTACGGCGACACCAGCCGCATGTATTTCGTCGGTCAGCCTTCGGTACGCGCTAAGCGCCTGGTTGACGTGACGTATGAATCAATGGTGGCAGGCATTCGGGTGGTGAAACCCGGTGCAACGCTGGGCGATATCGGTGCAGCTATTCAGCAGGTCGCTGAAAAATCCGGGTTTTCCGTGGTACGCGAGTATTGCGGTCACGGCGTCGGCGAGATCTACCACGGCGATCCTCAAATTCTGCATTACGGTACGCCGGGCCAGGGACTGGCGCTGCAGGCTGGCATGATTTTTACCATTGAGCCCATGATTAACGCCGGCAAAGCGGGCACCAGCGTGCTGTCTGATGGCTGGACGGTGGTGACCAAAGATCGCTCCCTGTCCGCGCAGTGGGAGCACACTGTCGCCGTCACGGATACCGGCTTCGACCTGCTCACACCCTGGCCGGAGGGTACCGGTGATTACGCCGCTATCGTTTAACGCCTGCCAATCGTCCAATCTGTGATCTCTATTGTAGTACAATCAAAATAGATTGTACTACACTGCTTACTCATGACGATTTATATCGCTCATGTGCAATATCACTATCGGCATAGTTAATGCTGCCGCGTGGCCGAAATAAAATGATTTTTATTTTCGGCTGCACTTCATTTATTGCTTAGCAAGCGAAACAGATCATTCATGACATCGCTACCCTTGCGCCTGTCTGCCGGCGCGGAGTGGCGTAATTCTGCGTGACGAGGTGGATATGATAAGTTCCGATGTTTCTGGTTCTACGTTGAGTCAATTAAATAAGCGCATCATCCCGTTTATCGTGATCTGTTATTTTGTCGCTAATCTCGATAAAACCAATATCTCTATCGCTGCGCTGCAAATGAATGCCGATCTCGGGCTTACCACCAGCATGTACGGCCTCGGTGTCGGCATGTTCTATATTTCCTACATTCTGTTTGAAATTCCCAGCAATGTCATTATGACCAAAGTCGGCGCCCGGCGCTGGATAGCGCGCATTATGATTACCTGGGGCATTGTCAGTACCGGCATGGCGCTGGTTCATAGCGCCAATCAGTTATATGTGATGCGTTTCTTACTCGGTATGGCCGAAGCCGGTTTTGCGCCGGGTATTATCTATTATATTTCCTGCTGGTTCCCTAAAAGTAACCGCGCACGGGCAATGTCTTTCTTTTATATGGGATCGGTAGGCGCGTCGATTATTGGTCTGCCCATTTCCGGTGCCATTCTCAATATGCATGGCATTGCCGATATCGCAGGCTGGCGCTGGCTTTTTGCGCTGGAAGGCATTCCTGCAGTGGTGCTTGGTTGTCTGGTGCTGTGGCGCTTACCCGATAAGCCCGACGATGCTGTCTGGTTAACTACACCGCAAAAACACTGGCTGCGTCAGCGCCTCGAACAGGACAATCTGGGTGTTACCCTGAATAAGAACCACTCCTGGCTGCAGGCATTAAAAGATCGTACGGTGTTATTGCTTAGTCTGGTGTGGTTTTTACAGGCGTTCGGCTCCATCGGCATTACGTTGTTCATGCCGTTGATTATTAAAAGCATGGCCGCAGAGCAGAGTAATTTTATTATCAGCCTGTTATCCGCCCTGCCCTTTGTGATGGCCTGCGTATTTATGTATTTAAACGGACGCCATTCCGATCGCAGCGGTGAACGCGCCTGGCATATGGGCTTGCCATTAATTTTATCGGGCCTGGCATTAACCGGTGCGATTTATTCTGGCAGCCTGCTCCTCGCCTATATTTTGCTGGTCTTGACCGTCGGGCTTAACTTTGCTCTGACGCCAATATTCTGGGCCGTGACGACGGAAAAATTAGCTGGCGTAGCCGCTGCGGCATCGATTGCCTTTATCAATACAGTGGCAAACTTTGTCGGGCTGGGTTTACCGCCGCTGCTGGGAAAAATGAAAGATGCGACGCAAAGTTATCACTCAGGATTGCTGATTGTGGCGATAGCGCTGATTGCCGGCGGTATTCTCGGTATTATTATCGCCCGTCCATCGGGCGGTGCCGGTGCCAGCAAAACCCGCGCGCCGCATGCCGAAACCGGGCACTGAGCGTGATTACGGCCCGCCTGCGGGCCTGACGCTGGCCATCGCCTCTATCACCTCAGTCATGCGCTGAATCACCATCTGCGCCGCCCGCGATAGCTGGCGCGACGGCGCAGTACACAGCGCCAGGGTCAGCGGTCGCATCACGCTGTGCCTGAGCGGAACAAAGCAGAGCTGGTTCTCCTGCACCTCGGTCATTACGTCCAGCAGGCTCAGCACGCTGATGCCGGTGCCCTGCGCGATCAGGCTGCGAATCAGGCGGATGTCGTTACAGGCGATAATGTTTTCCGGCGCCAGGCCCTGCTTGCGGTACAGCGCATCGACACGTTCGTGGACCACCAGCGCGGCGCCAGGCACAATGTGTCGCTCATGACTGAGCTCACTGAGCGACAGCAGCGGCCTCGTGCTAAGCGGATGGTCGGCGGCCATCACCACGCCCATCTCCAGTTCGGCAAACGCCAGCACTTCCAGTCCGCTCTGCCCGGCGGGATCGAGAATCAGGCCAAAATCGATTTCCGACTGGCGAATCATCTGGCTGATGCGGTGGCTGTTGTCCACCGTCAGCTCCAGCCGCAGCCACTGATGCTGGCGTGCGATATCGGCGATGGCGTCTGCCACGCTGCCTTTAGTCAGCGACTGCACCAGCCCGGCCGTGACGTTACCGCGCTTCAGCCCCTGAATATCATCAAAGCGCTGCCGCGTGACGCGAAACTCACGCTGCCAGCGCATCACATCGTCATACAGCAATTCTCCGGCGGTGGTCATGCGCAGCCCTTCCGGCAAACGTTCGAACAGCGGCGTACCAAAACTCTCTTCCGCCTGCAGAATCTGCCGGTTAATGGCAGAAGCGGAAACGTGCAGCTGCTCAGCGGCTTTGCGCAAACTGCCGCTGCGCGCCACTTCGGCAAAATAGACGGCAAAGCGGGAAAACGGGCTCATTGCTCACCTGTACGGTTTTTTGCAACACCTGGCTGCATTCTTGCTGATGGATTTGCACAGGCAAGCATATTAACAATGTCCTGACAAAAATGAAGCCTTCTATTTCGCCTTATGTGAGCACCTGACAGGACAACAGCATGAATAACATTACGCCTCCCGCACACTGCACGTTTGAACCTGATGACTGGCTGCGTCTGGCGCGACAGTGGCATCCGGTTGCCCGTTCCTGTGATATCGCCGGCGCACCGACCAAAGCGGTGCTGCTTGACGAGCAGCTGGTGCTGTATCGTCTGCAGGGTCAGGTGGTAGCGGCACGCGACGTTTGCCCGCATCGTGGCGTCCCGCTGACGCTGGGTTTTCATGATGAAGAGGGTATTGTCTGCCCTTATCACGGCTTGCGCTTCGGTGCCGGTGGCCGCTGCAATCGCATCCCGTCCAGCCCCGATCAGCCGATTCCGGCCAAACTCAATCTGATCAGTTACGCGGTGGAAGAGCGCTTTGGTCTGATTTGGGTGTGCCTCGCGCCGGATGCTGACCAGCCCGCGCCGCTGCCCACCATGCCGCACTGGGATGATGCCGGTTTTCAACAGATCAACTGCCCCGGTTTTGACGTCAACGGCTTTGCCGGACGCCAGGTGGAAGGTTTTCTGGATGTGGCGCACTTCGCCTGGGTGCACACGGAAACCTTCGCCGATCCCAACAACCAGGTAGTGCCTGCCTATAACCCGGTCGAGACCGAGACCGGTTTTGCCGTGGATTACTGGAGTTCAGTGAGTAACTTTGCCGCTGACAGTCCGCAGCAGGCGCCGGAAGGATTTAGCTGGCTGCGTCATTTCGAGATGCATCTGCCGTTTACCGCCACGCTGACCATTCATTTCCCCGGCGAATCGCGCCTGGTGATCATGAATGCCGCGTCGCCGGTATCGGCGCGCAAAACGCGCATGTTTGCACCTATCGCGCGTAATTTTGACCTGCACATCCCGGTTGAAGAGGTGCACGCCTTCAATCAGCGCGTGTTCGAAGAAGACCGCCTGATGGTGGAAACCCAGCAGCCGGAGCGTTTGCCGCTCGACCTCGCTCTGGAAGCGCATATCCCGGCCGATCGCAGCTCCATTGCTTATCGTCGTGGTCTGAAGCGCATGGGCTTCGGCGAATTTTTCCTGGTGTAAGGAGGCAACGATGAGTGATCTGCTGAATGTGGTGGTGGATGGCCTGTATCGTCAGGGACGTCACAATCTCAGCGTCACGCTGGTGGCAGAAAATGGCCAGCCGCTGCCGGACTGGCAACCGGGTGCGCACATTGATGTCCACCTGCGTGATGGCCTGATACGTCAGTACTCACTGACCGGACGCTGCGATGACGCGCGCGGCTATCAAATCTGTATTGCCCGCGACGGGCAATCACGCGGGGGATCGCGCTACGTGCACGACACGCTGCGCCCCGGCCAGACGATTGCGATTTCGCCACCGCGCAACCTGTTTCCTCTGCAACCGGCCGCTAAAGTCATTTTGCTGGCGGCTGGAATTGGCATTACGCCACTGTACGCCATGGCGCTGGCGCTGGAGGCCGCCGCCGTGCCTTTTGTGCTGCATTACTTCGTGCGCCAGCGCGGTGATGAAGCTTTTGCCGCCGAACTGGCGCAGCGTTTCCAGCATGGATTTTGTGAAATCTGGTACAGCAGCGAAGGCCGCAGCGCCCGTGATTATCCACCGGCGGAACTGCTTGATGCTGCCGCCGACACGCATCTGTACCTGTGCGGGCCGGAAGGGTTTATGACGCACATGCAGCAGCAGGCGCTGGCGCGCGGCTGGGACAGCGCCAACATACACGCTGAAGCGTTCAAACCTGTCGCCCGCAAGGCTGGGGCTGAAGAAGGCTTTACCGTGACGCTGGCACGCAGTGGGCAGCAATGTACCATTCCGCCTGACAAAACCATTGCCACGGTGCTGCTGGAGCATGGCGTCGACGTTCCGCTCTCCTGCGAGATGGGCATGTGCGGCGCCTGCCTGACGCGGGTTACCGCTGGAGAGATCGATCACCGCGATACCGTGCAGTCTGACAGCGAAAAAAGCGCCCCGGAGCAGTACATCGCCTTATGCTGCTCGCGCAGCAAATCGGCGGAACTGGTGATTGATCTCTAGGGCGCGCCGCAGGATGACTTAATCTGTACCGGAAAGCTCAGGTTCCGTGCGCAGCACAATGGCTTCCTCTGCCGCCTGTGGCAGCAGCTGCAGCAGCCAGCTGGCCATCTGGCTTTCCTGCTGCAGAATGCGCCGCACAATCCTGACATCCTCCCCCTCTTCCGCCTGCTCTGCGGCCACCAGCAACGTCGAGTAGGTGGCGATTTTATAGTTACAGAACACGTAGCTGCTGACGGCCACACGGATGCCCTCTTCATCCTGCAGCATGTCGCTGGCGGCCTGACCGACCACCGACATCCGGCCTAACGACTCCTTCAGCACCGACCAGCTGCTGTCATACTGGCGCAGCAGCGTTTTCACCTGCTGCTGCTGGTCACGGCTCTGCTCAAGATACTGCTCAATACGCGCCTGCAACGCGGGATGATCCGTCAGACGTGATACAGCCGCCTTAAGCAGGCTCTCCGCATGTTTCTCCATAGCATGCGCATCGCGCAGCCAGTCCAGATATACAGATTCCTTCGTCATGGTTTGCTCCAAAGTGAATGACACGGGCGATCTACCTCAACGGCGTCAGAGACGGATCCCTGATCGGGCAGCACGCTTTGACCTCATCGCTTTCAGGCTGGTTATCTGAAAAATAAGCGAAGCGCTAATTAAGTCCAGGCGAACAACTTAATTAAACGTAGCAAGCAAGCCGGGCTGTGCAAGAAAGGTTTTTAAGAAATGCGACAGCGGTTAATTGTCATAACGTCATCAATTCACATTAGCGCCACTAAAAGAACGCTTCCCTTTATGAAAGTAAAATGTTAACAATTCCCCCCCAAATGATTTGCCGGAATAAATCAGCTGAAATTGACTCATCGTTAAACAACCAACGTGCTGTAAATTAAAAGTTAAGATTATTCCTGGCTTGATTATGGTAAAAACATCGCTACATTTATTTTTGCTTCATGCGGGTATGAACAGAGAGGAAAAAATGAAGGATCCAAAGAAGAAACCTGAAGAGGAAGAAAAAGTGACGCAACGTCGTGGGGGTTCAGGCAACTTCGCCGCCGATAAGGAGCGCGCGGCTGAAGCAGGCCGCAAAGGCGGTCAGGTCAGTGGTGGTAACTTCAAAAATGACCCACAGCGCGCCATTGAAGCCGGCAGGAAGGGAGGAAAGATCAGTCGTCGTAAATAACTACTCCCCATCTTTGTATTGATTTAACCTCGATAACTTTTTGCACTGTGCTCTCCTGACATCGCGTTTACGCTTCGCTTAAACGCACGTCTAACCTTGTCAGGAGAGTAATTTTCCCATCCGAAAACAATTAATCGATCAAATCTTCAGCGATCCTGCGTTATTTACCGCTTCGCTTATCAGGCGACCGCTTTTCAGTTTATTTATCCTAAAATTAAATCATTGATTATCTAACTATCAGCTTCAGGCACCCTATATTTGTACAAGCCACGCAGAGTTGTACACTTTTATTTAATCTGCGTTAATTACCCGGGCTGATATATATACACAAGCTTACAATTGGCTAACTCCGCAATATTTAAGGAATTATTGCATACGCAATGCACCTTACATGGATTAATTACCCGCTATCCGCTTGATATCACCCCGCTTTTAGCTAAATTCTCCATTCACGCTCACTATTGCGTCGCTATTAACCTGACGCTAAGGGAAACGCATGAACGCTGACCTCAATGACTGTATTGCGCTGTGCTATCGCTGCGCGACCGCCTGCGACCAATGTGCAGCCGCCTGTCTGATGGATGCTGATGCCAGTGAGATGAGTCCCTGCATTACGCTCAATCAGCAGTGCGCGGCGCTGTGTCGCGTAACCGCACAACTGCTGGCTGCTCAGAGTGAACTGAGCGAGCAGCTCTGTACCATCACGTCGATGGCCTGTCAGCTGGCTGGTTGGGAGTGCCAGAAGCACCAGCATCCACACTGTCAGACCTGTGCGGAAATTTGCCTGCAGTGCGCAGATAGCTGCATGACGGTGGGCATGGCGGAATAACGGATAGAGGTACCGGGAGGGCGTTGGCAGGTCGCCAGTGCAGCGACTGGCGACCTGGCTTAATGGTCCTGCATCACCAACCCGCCATCGACATACAGCGTCTGGCCGGTGACAAATTCGCTCCACACTGATGCCAGAAACAGCACCGGCCCGGCGATATCCGCAGCGCGCGCCAGTCGTCCCAGCGGCGTTTGCGCCGTCAGCGCATGGCGTACCGCTTCTGGCGTATGCTGACTGGCATCGGTGGGATACACCAGTCCCGGCGCCACGCAGTTCACCCGAATGCCCAGCGCCCCCAGTTCGGCCGCCAGCGTCCGGCTAAAGCCCGTCAGCGCGGCTTTTGCGGTGATATAGTCGTGATAAGCCACCGCTGGCCGGGCGATCAAATCACTCACAAGATTGATGATACTGCCGCGCGCGCGGCGGCGCATCAGCGGCAAGGCCGCCTGACACACGTTGTAGCAGGCGTTCACTGCGCCATCAAACTGCGTCTGGTAAGCGGACCAGGACGTTTCCCAGAAGCGCTGGCGCTGGTCCGGATCGAAGCGATAAGGTGCGAAGGCATTGTTCACCACCACATCCAGTCGTCCGGTAGCGGCGTCGATCTGCTGCATCATATCGGCTACCTGTGCGGCACAGGTCACATCGGCGGCAATCGCCAGTGCACCCCCGCCCTGTGCTTCACAGGCCGCCACCACCTGCGCAGCGGCGTCGTGATTACGTAAATAGTTGACCACGACAAACGCGCCTTCGGCGGCAAAGGCCTGGGCAATGGCGGCGCCAATACCGCGGCTGGCGCCGGTCACCAGCACGGTGTGATTGCTGAATTTCATTGCGTTTCTCCACGCCCGCTCAGTCAAGATAGGGCGCATAGTGTTCAGCGGCGGTTTCCGCCGCCTGTTCGATTTCGCACAGGGTGACCAGATCCAGCAGGCTAAAACGGCCATCGTGATGCCAGCCCGCCTCCGGTGAAGTCATGTTACCCAGCGCCGTGATGCGCGTGACGCCCGCCGCACCGAGCTGCGCCGCCAGCCGAAACAGCACCTCGGGCGCGGCCGCGAGGCCAACGCTTTGCAGATACGCGCGCTGCGCGGCCACCCAGTTTACCGTCTCCTCCAGCGTATCCACGGCAATCACCTTCAGCGTACGTCCGAGCGCGCCCGGTTGTAACGGCTCCGGCTTGTCGACGTACACCACCGCCCAGGCATCGTGCTCATCACCGTACAGCGTGCGGTCACTGCTCAGCGCATGCATTTCCTCCGCGTTGCGCCACGCGGCCACAGCCTGACTTTCACCCAGCGTCAGCGTCGCGCGCGGATAGCGCTGTGCCAGCGCGGCAAGTTCATGGGCGAGGTAAGCAGCAAACTCCTGCGGCGTCACCCGGCCGCCGCGCTCAATAAACAGCGCCTGCGGCGAGTAACAGCCGGCCTGGTCATAGCGCATCACATCGTAAGCCACCTGACGCGCCAGCGCCGGACCGCGCCGCACGTCCAGCGCCGACCGCGCCACCATGCCAAAACTGATTTTGTGGCCGTGCGGCAGAAAGCGCGTGGCCGGCGGCAGACGCCGCTGCATCGCCGTCAGCGCGGCCTCTCCGCCATAAGCCATCACCACGTCTGCCTGGCGGAACCACTGCTGCTCAGTGCGTTCATCACCGCCCTGCCACCATACGACGGCCAGACAGTCGCCCAGCTGCGGATCGATCTCCGCCAGCAACTGGGCGAACCATCCCGCCATCAGCGGCTCAGCGCTCGCCACTTTGCCCACGCTTCCCGCCTTCACCAGCAGGCCGGCAATCAGGCTCCACAGCGGCAAACCCGGCACATTGCCGGCCCAGACCTGCAGCAACAGCTGTGGACCAAACGCGCGGGCCAAGCCGCCTTTTGGCCGCGGCTGAAAATCGTCCAGCATCTGCACGTTGCCGAAATCCTCCGCCAGAAAACGCCGCAGCTGCGGTTCACGAAAGGTTTTGAGATAGCCGGTTAAACCGAGCCGCAGCATGTTGGCGTCATAGCCGGTAACCAGTGGCAGCAACCGCTCCGCCTGCTGGCGCAACGGGTGCGAACGGTCAAGCAGGCGCGCGATGGCTTCATCAATCAACGCGGTGATGCGCGCTACGCTCAGGGTGTGCAGGTAGCGGCGCGCGTTATCGCGTACGCTGGCCGCCAGCGTGGCAATCTGCGCCTCGGACAGCACCGGCACGCACACTTCCAGCGCGCTGCCCTGCTGGCCAAAGTGCAGGCTGTGCCACGCCACCTCGCTGTGGCGGATGCCCGGCAGATGGCCGGCATACAGTTTCATGCCCGCGCCTGCGCGGCAGCGAGAAACGATTCCATCGCCAGCGAGCAGCCTTTGGCATCCGCGCCCGCGACGCGCCCCAGCAGTTGAAACCCGCCGGGCACCATCACGCCGGCATCTTCGGTCAGAATCGCGGAAACAGAATTGAAATGGGCGAGATCGTGATGCACCAGTACGCCTGTCTCACCTTCCGGCACGTCCGCACCGGTCAGCGGGTTGACCACGCGCGTGCGGATCCAGTGCGGTCCGGATTTCACCGGCGGGCAGATTTCATTGCCGGCATCGTAAAACTGCGTGCTGAGTTCAGTCATGCCGTACATATTGATGCAGTGCGAACGCGGCACGCCGAGCGTCTGCTGCAGCGCGCTATAAAACGCTTCCGCCGCAACTTCACGCGACTGGCCCTTAAAACCCCCGGTGTCGAGGATGCGGCTGCCCGGCGGCAGCCTGAAACGCCGCTGCTGACGCGCCAGTTCGTCCAGCAGGTGGACAAAACTGTAGCTGGCACCCAGCAGGGCATAGGGTTGGCCGCTGGCCTGCGCCTGCTCCAGCGCGGCGATCAGACGCGGCAGTTTCAGCCCCTGCGCATCCACCATCACTTCGCTGTCTGGCGTGCCGCATTCGTGCATCGCCAGCGTCAGATAGTGGGCCAGCGAAGAGTTGGGCAGCTCGCTGCTGTGCGGAAACAGGATCGCCATCGGCAGGCGCGGATATCCGGCCATAAAGCGCTGGCGGAAATTGATCAGCATCGAGCGATCGTAAACCGCCAGCGTCGGGTGATAGCTGCGCCCCCGGCCGGTCCCCGTGGTGCCGCTGGTCATAAAGATGTGGGGAATCTCCGCCACCGGACGGCAGCTCAGCGTCAGATCTTTAAACGCCGTAATCGGCACCGCCGGAATCTGCCGCCACTGTTTGACCGTCAGCGGCGTGCGGCCGCGCTGGCGGGCGAAACGGGCGTAAGGGAGATTGTGTTCGAATTGCCACGCGAACAGCTGCAGCGCCAGCTGGTTGAAATCCGCTTCCGTGGTTTCTTCGCGCTGCATAAACGCCAGCAGCGCGGCAATGATTGACGCTTCGGTCATGAAGGTGCCCTCTTTGGACTGCGGCATAACGGCCAGCCAGGGCCTAAGAAATGCGCAGGATTCGCAGAAAGGCGCAAAGAGGGAATGAGGGCGTGCAGTGACCCCGGTTCCACATCCCTACGCCGGTATTAGCCGGATCAGGTTCAGAGGGTCACTACGTTGCCGGCCGTGACAGCCGCGCGGGTAGAATCTCAGCCCTCTAACAGGGCACCCCTTGGAACAAGCTGCATTCTGGGGTCGGAACGGAGGGCGTGTCAAGGCGGGAAGGCGCAGAACCCCCCGCTTCAGCAACGCGATTATTAACGCGCAATATCACTCACAGGAGCGCGATCAGCCCGGCTGACGCAGGCAAAGCGATCGCTGAGCAGCGGATAGTTTTGCGCATCCGGCAGTTCAAAGTGCCACCATTCGGTGGGCATCCCGACAAAACCGCCGCCGAGCATGATGGCGTTCAGCAACAGGCGATGGCGCTGCGCCTGCTGCGGCACGTTGGGATGGAACGGGTGCGACTCAGCAGACATGTCGTCAAACCCGGTCCCCATCTCCAGAATGTTGCCCGCCTCATCCACCAGCGTCACATCGATCGCCACGCCACGGCTGTGATTCGAGCCCCGCGCCGGTGGCACTACATAATCCGCGTCGGGACAGGCATCCCACAAGTGCCACTGCGCCTGCTGCGGACGATACGCGTCCAGCACCAGCAGGCGGAACCCCGCCAGCCGGGCGATATCGCAGCTGCGGCGCAGCGCGGCGGCGGCATCCGGATGCAGCAGCGCCTGCGCGTCGCGATAAATAGCATACCCGGCGATGTTATCGACGGTGGCGTATTTCAGATCAAACATCAGGCCCGGCAAGGTGGCAGCCAAATCGATTAATTCAACGTCCTGCACTGTACATCATCCTGTTAATTGTTAGCCGGCAGCGTAAAGGGCTGGCGCGGCAGCGTGGTGAGTCGCTCTGCGCCCTGTGCCGTGACGCGCACGGTTTCACTGAAGGCGAGGCCCTGCGCTGAAATATACATGTGAAACACCATGTTTTCCTCCAGTAACCACGGCGCCTGAGGATGAAAACAGCAGCTGAAATCGCTCGGACGCGGGGTGCGCGTATACAGACCCAGCGCATAACCGGTGATGTTGCTGTAATCGTCACGCAGCCCGGCGCTGAGCACCGCCTCACGCGCGACGGCATCCACCGTGCAGGCCGCAACGCCCGGCTTCATCGCCCGCAGCTGGCTATCCTGAATGGCGATCAGCTGTTGTGCCAGCGCCGCGCGTGCCGCAGAGATTTCACCGACAATCAGCGGACGCATCAGGCGCGCGCTGTAGTGCCGCACTTTAGGGATCAGCTCAACGTGCAGTACATCGCCCGGCTGCAGACGCTGCTCATGGCCGCTGGCATGCAAAAATCCGCTGTCGCCGCTGGCGATAACAATCGGTCCGGTTTCACCGCTGTCAGCACCGAGCCGCAGAAATTGTGCCGCCGCCAGCGCGGCGACATCACGCACGCGCCAGCCGCCCTGCACCTGCGCACTCAGCTGGGCCAGCGTGGCATCGGCAATGCCGGCGGCCTGGCGTAAGCTGGCGATTTCAGCCTGAAATTTGACGCCGCGCAGCCGGTCGCTCAGACCGCTGACATCACACCAGCGCACCCCGGGCAGATGGCGCGCCAGCTGCTGCCAGCTATGTACCGTCATGCCGTAGGATGCATAATCCGCGCCCAGCCGCGCCCGCTGATAGCCGCGCCGCGTCAGGCTTTGCGCCACCGCCAGCCACGGATCGTCTTCATCACGGTACGCGTCAATCGCCAGCTGCGGTGACTGCGCGCGGCACGGCGCGGCATCCAGCTGGCGCAGCACCATCCACGGTTCGTCCTGCAACGGCACCAGACAGGCACGATAACGCGTTTCCGACACGGTATAACCGGTTAACCATGCCAGCAGTTCGCCATGATCGATCAGCATCACCTCGATGTCGGCGGCGCGCATGGCGCTGCGCAGCCGTGACAGCGCGTCGGCGATCATGACGCCGGTTCAACCGGCTGGCAGATGTCGAGGATCGCCAGCAAATAGATGCGCACCATATCGAGAAACTCACTGATCTCGACGCGCTCGTCCGGCATGGTGTTGTACTTGCCGCCGGGCCCGCACACGATGCCCTCCATGCCCGCATGCTGATACAGGTGCGCTGCATCGGTACCGTAGAAGGCGGGCGGTGTGATCACCCCGGTGGGCTGCGGCGTGCCGCGCACGGTCTGCCAGCCGCGATTGACCGCTTTAACGATTGGCGATTCCGGCGACACCTCAAACGGCAGCATGGTGGGTTTATCGCGCAGGCCGTCATCGAACAGCTGCGCCTGCAGGCCCGGATAGCGCTGGCACAGTGCATCCAGCAGGGCCTGCAGGTCGGCCAGCACGCCGTCCACCGTTTGCCCCGGCGCAAAGCGGGCGGATCCTTTCAGACGGACAAAATCCGCGACCTGCGGCGGCCGCCACTCCTGCAAATCACGCCCCAGCGCACCGTGAACGGTGCCAATATGGCCACGGTTAATTTTGCGGTGTTCTGCGCTTTTCGCTCCGCTGAAGGTGATGTTATTGATCTGCGGAATCAGTTCAACCGCCGCCGCAATCGCATCGACCGCCTCCTCACGCTTTGACAGATGGCGCGTATCGCCGGTCAGTTCAATGGTGAACATCAGTGAGCCGGCATGCATGGTCAGCGCCTGTAAATCCGTGGGTTCGGCATTGATGAAATAGTCGGCGCGTACGCCCTGCTCAATGGCGGCCAGCGTACCGATGCCGCCCTGTAACTCGCCGACCACGTAAGTGAGGATCACATCGCCCCTGAGCTTCACGCCGGCATCAATCAACGTCTTCAGCGCGCAGAAATAGGCGGCATCGCCCGCTTTCATGTTAGAAACACCGATGCCGTAAATAAACTGATCGTCGATTTTTCCCGCCCAGGGATCGACGGTCCAGCCTTCAGTGACCGGGTTAGTATCAAGATGACCGTTGAACAGCAGGCTGTGGCCGCCCCCGCTACCGGCCAGCCGCCCAATGGCGTTCAGCCGATCGCCAGCCACCGGCTGCAGCTCGGTTTCCAGCCCCAGCTGCGCCATCTGTTCTGCCATATAGCGGGCTAATTCGCGTTCGCCCTCGGTGGCACTGTAACTTTTGTGCTGCACCATTTTTGCCAGGAAAG
>Ga0209371_1000269_pt1 | contig 60878 bp, 61 predicted proteins | sample AgamicAtAmrz_FD_187165 | JGI IMG/M metagenome (GOLD analysis project Ga0209371, IMG submission 187165) | Agave microbial communities from Guanajuato, Mexico - At.Am.rz (SPAdes) (version 2) | ecosystem: Host-associated > Plants > Roots > Rhizosphere | place: Guanajato, Mexico | collected 2012-06-07
CGGCTGCCTCAATTTCATCGGCTTTGGCTTTAGCCGCAGCTTCGGCAGCTTCAGCTTTCGCCTCGGCCTTCGTTTTGAACCAGTCGCGGATTTTTACCCAGCCACCAGCGATCAGCAGTAATGCCGACACGGCGGTGGAAAAGTACAGCATCAAACTTTCGGTGAATGTCATTTTGTTTTTACCTGCCTGAGTTGTTCAGCCTGTTGAATGGCTGAAAGTTGATTGTTGGCTTTCTCGATTGCCGCCAGCAGTGGCTGAATCCACAAAACGGCCTGGCAATATGTCAGGGCGCTGGTGGCAGTGGTGCCAGCACCTGCTGTGTCAGTCCCGCCGGAAGTGGTATGCATTGAGCTGGCACGTAGACGGTACGTGTAGTCGAGCAGCCCGTTAGCGATGTCAGCAGGAACAGGCAGATCGCAAGTTTTCTCGCGACGGAGGATTGTTCGGTATTCAATGACGGTTTCCTCTGCTTTTGCATCAACACTGGTATTCGTGTTCGCACTGGCGCTGGCGATGCTGTTAAATGCCTGCTGCTGGTCGGCCTGCATCTGAATGACTTTGGCCTGAACGAGAACGTTAGCCTCTGCTGTATCGGCACGGCTGCTGTTGCTCTCGTAGCGATAACCTAAGAACAGACAAATGCCGGCCACCAGGATAATAAGGAATACGATGACGCTGGCGCGCGTTTCGGCACTCATCACACACCATCCAGGCAAAGCTGTTTCTCTTCCGCTCGGCGCTTAACCAGTCCGGGAAGTTGCTTGCCATCAGCGTAAACCCAGCGAGTGAACTGCTGGCACGCCTGCGCTGTTTCTCCCTTGCGGAGCATCCAGAACAGAGTCGATTTCTGCATAGCGCCGCAACCGACGTTGAACGTGATCGACGTGACGGCAGAAAACGTGTTGTCACTAAGCTTCTCGCCATTCGCATAGTTGTTAACGCATTTCTCAGCGCTGAGGATGTTCTTTTCCCAGTCGGCGGCGATCTGCGCATCGGTTTTTCGCGTACCGGCTTTAACGCCGTGGGTATTGCCGATACCGTCACTCAGCACGCCCGCCGGGCAGACATATGGATCACGGCGACAGGATTCAGCATTGCCGATTAGCTCAAGCCCGCGCTCATTAGTGCGAACGTGACCGGCGCTCAGAATAATTGCGATGATTGCTCCGACAGAACAAACCGCACCACCAGCAATTTTTACTTTGCTCATCACTGGCCCCTGGCGGCTTTACGCCGATCCTCTTTGATTTTGAAATACAGATTCGTCAGGTACGTAAGCAGACCGAACAGCAGGCTACCCAGAACACCAATGGCAGCCCATTGCGACGGCGTCACTTTATCCAGTAGCTGGAGTACCCAATACCCTCCGCTAGCTCCGGAAAAACCGTAGCTCACACCGGTTGATAGTTTGTCCATTCGATACATGCTCTCACCTCGCTGTGTGCGGGTGCTGTGTGGAGTTGAGGAATAAAAAAAAGGCCTGTCCGGGGGGAACAGGCCTGAAGAAATACCAACTTATACAGGATGTGGTGCCGGGTGCCTCCCGGTGAGCCGTTGGTTATTAACAACCTTGACCCGCGAAAAGTACAGAGACAACGAACTGCTTTACGCCCCTCCGCACAGGGGGATTCACCACATTTACAATGTAAATTCTTAACAAAATTCAGTCAACGGATGCACCAGAAAAGACAGAACATCAACATCTGAAAGTTAATACTGACAACGTCGTTGTCATCCCAGGTGTGGGCAACGCTCAGCACGTCCATTTGGTTGTTCTGCGCTATAATGCTCAGTACTATTTTTACCGGGCTGCAATCACGAATGGTGGAACTATGAGTTCGACACTTGAGCAACAGATCAGTCAGTTGTCAACCGAGATAAATAAACTCAAAGAAGCGCAGGAAGTTGCAGAAAAAAATGTTGTTAACCTCGTTGCCCGCTCTGAATTTACGGTTGCTCTTATTTCTTCAATGATTGCGAATGGCACCATCAGCAGACTCGACGCTGTTAACTTCGTTAAACATGCCCCCGTCAATATCCCCGGATATTCTGATAGCGTTGAACAGGCCAGGAGAACCGTCATTCAGATTCTGAGTTATCAGAAAATCGGTTCGAAATTACAATAACGGCGAAAAGGAGCGGGTCTACTTCCCCGCCGTCACCGTTGTCATTGTTTTAAGCCCTGCACGTCCGGGCTATCGCGTCGGTAGATCCGTACTCAGACAGTTCTACACTTGCAGGCTGATCCGCCACCGAGGGCTCGAACCTCGCACACTCTGCTTAGAAAGCTGATGCTCTATCCCGATGAGCTAGTGGCGGATGCACGTAAAATTCCAGGCAAATAATACAATAAGCTCAATTCACAAATGTTACAAAAATTAAATTCCAACTCCGGGAGAGTCTTCTTTCCTTTTAGTAAAGTGTCTTAGAGAGCCAACTGAATATGGCCTGTAACCACAAAACTACCGGTGCATTGATAATCCAATGAGTTTTCAAAACTATCACAATAATGCTCATTTGCTTTCGCCAGGATCTTCTTCTCCTTCTTCTTTTTCGAGCATGGATTCTATAAATTGTCGCTGCTCTTGAGTAAGGTCAATCGACTTCAGCTTTTCCCTCAGTTCATTGAGCTCGTGATTTTCCTTGTTCTGACGAGATGTCTTTTTATCTGAAGACATATGTGATCCCCCAGATAACGAATATCCAGAACAATGCACTTATTACGAATACTGATATCCAGGCTACTCTCGGTGAAATTTTCAATCTTTCATTCCCTGTAAAACCCCATGACAAGGATTAGGACAAATCTTAAACAACACCGTTCAGAGAGAAAGGTATTTCAGGGAAAAATAAATAATTATGAATTTTGAACAGAAAGATAATCTGATTCCGTGGAGGCATGAACTCCATCAACAGGAATATATTCCACAAAAATTGTTGCAATTTAGAACTGGTAACGATCATCAATAATAATATCACTATTGATTAGCATACTTTCTTTTGCTGCGTTTCTTATCTTTCTAAAATATAAAACCCACCGGAGCGGAGTTTATATCAAATTGCAAATTACGCCAGGTTGAGCGATTCAATCAACTTACGGGGCATATGGCCCGGTCTGATGTATTGCCCGGGAGAAGCACTTAGCCATTCAAAGCTCGCTTTTGTTAAAACAAGTGATACGCCGTTTTCATAGGTCGCATATCTTATCCGTAAGGGTCGGGATGCTTACACACTTTGATGGGATAATCTTTCGCCGTCCCGTCCGGCAGATAGTGAACGAGAGTAAAAATCTTGCCTAACACAGGGCCAAATTTTTCCATACTGGATCTCTCTTGTTGAGCCAGCACGTCCTGCGCCAGATTAAATAAAAACCCGCGCTGCGGCGGGCTTTTCGAGGTTAATTACCTACAGGCGTTATACTCCATAATCAGAAGCATACAGGACGGTTTTATGCAAAGTCAACCATAACTGGCAAAAACTTGCCGACATTTGTTTCGATTACATCAATAAATTGTTGCCTTCTCAAATTCCGCAGCTGCTTGTCTCTCCCCTTTATGAAGTGTATCCACCAGCAGTTCATAAAATGGCTTCCAGTTGCGTGACCATGAGGATTGATGGAGATCCGGCAGCCGCTTCATAATGGCGCGATGTACCGTGGCAGAAGATACAGCAGAGAAACCATTACCAGAGCAACGCTCACAGGTTTTGAAAACCGGTGCGCCGCGCTCTTTGGTGGCCTTACGATCGAGCACCTCACCTTTACCGCCGCAACGGCACCGTGCGTTTATGGTTCCCTTGCCTTTACAAGCCTCACAGACAGCCGGGACAATCTCCATTATCTCTGTCCATTTCTCCCAGTCTGAAGGACGAACAGCGCGGGATTTGCTGGCCCAGTACGGCACTTTACCCCACGGATAAGACACCTTGCGGGTGATCTGCGTCCGGGTAGTTTTACCGGTACCGTTGCAGCTAAGGCACGTTCCGGTGCTGGCTGCCGAGCGTGAATACTCGGCAAAGGCAAATTGCGCCAGCACCAGCATGCACCAACCAAAATCAGCACCAGCAGCCTTGCGAACGTTCTTTGGTGCAACCTCCATCGCGTGGCGCGCCAGCACCTGCACGGCCAGTTGCTCATCAGTTTTACTGATCCCGGCTTTGCCGAGGAAGGCCGCCATGCCAAATCGTGCGCGGCTGCTGGTGGTTCCGATTGCAGCCATGACATCCGTACCCGTCAGGCGATCCGGCGATGTCCCTTTTACGCTGTCGCTGATGTGCATACCCTGCGGGCTGAAGTGCTTGAGAGACGATTCCAGTTTCATGCGGCCACCTGTCTTTTTTTCGTGAATACCAGTTCCCGCACCTGATCGCCGTTCTGGAGCATATCGTTGAAATCTCCGTTATCGGGCCAGCGCACGCTTACTTTTACGATGTCGTTTTTTGCCAGCAGATTGGCATGGGCGCACTCAAAGGCCGCCGCATGGCCGGTTGCTGAATTCCTGTCCATATCAGAGAAAATAATCAGATGCCTCACCCCGGCGGGTGCGCGGAATTTTTTCATGAAATTGCTGTTCATCACGGCCCAGGTATTAACGCCGTAAATCTGGTAGCAGGACAACGCCGTCTCAATACCCTCTGCAATCCCCAGCGTTGATGAAACAGGAAACATGCGGATCGCTACAGAGCGGGCGTATTCAAGATAGTTTTCCTCCTGAAGGGATTTTTGCCGTTTGGCACTTTCGCCCAGCGGCGCTTTGTGTTCTCCCTCCAGCAAAGTACGGTGGAGATAGCACAACTCCCCTTTATCGTCCGTGGCGAGGGCATAGAGGGCATGGTAAACCCTGCCTGCGTGGCGCTGCCGCTCACAGAACTTGATGGCATCGCCGGGTAATTTGTTAATCCCGCGCTGGCGCAGGTATCCGGCACCGTTGGTTCCATGCAGTGGGGGCAGCTTCGCGAATTTACTGATGGTGCGCTGGCGTAACTTCGCGGCAGAGCTGTTGACCGGAATTTTCTCACGGTGGTAATCATTCCCGATAAGCTGATCCACCTCAGCGCAGAGAGCCGAGAAAGTTTTCCCGCTCTGCGTAAGGGAAAGCAGCTTCATACCGTCGCCACTCCCGCACGTGCAAATCCAGGTTCCTGCGCCATCGCGATCATCCACACGGAATTTTCCCCGCGCGCCGCATACAGGGCACTCCCCTTTAAAATGATTTTTGCCAGTGATCGGCGGCAATCCATAATATTCAAAAATCTCTGACCACCGGCCTTTTGCGGCCTCTGCTGTTTTCACGCTCTTTTCTCCAACCTGCTGCGAATTTCTTCTACCTGCTGTTTTGCCCGGCTAACCCGTTGCGTTTCGTCTGATCCGCCGGCAGATGATCCGGCTGCATCCTGCGCAGCTTTCTCTTTACCTTTGGCGAAGGCGATGCGCTTATGTTTGATGTAGTTACTGACCTCCGGTGTTATCTCCATCGGGAAGTTGCTGAGGTCATTCGGCCACTCGTTGAATTTGTCGCGGAAGGTATGGGCGCACCAGCCATCGCTGATCGGTTTACCCATTGACGCGCGCTGGCGCTGATAAAACTTGATCTGACTCCACCAGGACTGTTTGTCGGATTTGGTGTAAACCTTCCCGCCCTTTTTGAGTTTTTTGATATTTCGCTGTGTGTCGGTCTGGACGTCCTCACCGGACAGCGGCTTGAAGCCGCATTTCGGGCAGACATAAACCCCGGCGGGTTTCATGAAATGACATTCCGGGCATTCCTTCGGGAGCTTTTCTTCACGTTCTTCTGAGGTGCGCGCGGCGGATTCTTTCATGCCATCGTTTTTTGATGGCAGTTCGTCGTACTCGATGGAGTCCGGGAAGCCCAGGCGGTGAACCGTGCCGCTGTGATCGAAAATCAGGCAGGTATCCTTGCCGGGCGCGGTGCGCAGCCCGCGACCGATAGCCTGCAACCATCGGATCTCGCTCTTTGTCGGCCTGGCGTAGATGATGCAGCGCACATCGCTGTCGAATCCGGCCACCAGCACACCTACGCTGACAATGATTTTTGTGGCGCCCGTTTCGAACCGGTGAATGATAAGGCGGCGTTCGTCAGAAGGTGTCTCCGCGATCATGACTTCAGCGTTGATGCCCGCGCGGTTAAACTGCATCGTAATGAAATTGGCATGCGCCACGTTCACGCAGAACGCGACCGTGGGCAAATCAAGCCCGTTGCGCAGCCAGTTATCGACGATGTCACCCACCAGCTCCGAGCCACACATGATTTCCGCAAGCTGGCTTTCGTTATAGTCAGATCCGTACCCTGCCGTAACGCTGGTTTTTACCCCTGTCAGATCGGGTCTGGTAGGCGCGTAAAATTCAAAGGTACTGAGGTCGCCACGCTGGATCAGTTCTCTGATAGTGGTTGGCTTTACAAGGCTCTCGTAATACTGCCCCAGCCAGGGAGAGAACGGCGTACCGGACAGGCCTATAACCTTAATGCCGGAATCCCGGATGATCTCCAGCAGCGCGCGACGCTTCATATGGGCTTCATCGACAATAATCAGATCGATGTTGTCCGGAAAATCGCGACGGATTAGCGTATCGGCGCTGGCGATCTGAATAAGGCGGGATGGGTCGTAGTCCGGGTGATCGCGCCAGATGATCCCGATTTCGTCAGCAGGAAGGCCATATTCAACAAAACGTATTGCTGTCTGCTGAACCAGGATTGTGAACGGAGCAATAAACAGGACGCGGAGATTACGGCTGATGTGCCCGGCAGCGATAAATGCCGCCAGTCCGGTTTTGCCGCTGCCCGTCGGCGCGTAGACCATGAAAGTGCGCTTCTGTTTCCACTCCCGGCGCAGTGAATTTAGCGCGCGATCCTGTGCGAAATTTGGGTTGATATTCAGCATCACCACCACCTTTTAAATTACTCTTCCAGGAAAAACGCCTTTTCGTACCGTGATCGGTGCAGCCCACACCACTTTGCTAGTACACGGGATTTTGCGGGTTAATCTCAAAGATCGAGATCAACATGAGCAATGGAGCTGCCTGTTGGAAAAGGCCTTTTCCCATCCCTCTCCGATCTCCCCCCTTTCCCCCCTCTTACCTCTCCCTTATTCACGTACTAGCAAGCGAGTACAACGAAACAGAAAAAAGCAAGCAGGAAGTTCCCACTTCATCAGCACCTGACACCTTTAAGTCAGCATGCAGCCAGGCACCTTTAAGCCCGGGTTACTTCGGTGCGTAAATCAGTGGCGGTTCCGATGTGTACCCCTGAATAGCGCGCCCGTGCGCTCTCACGAACTGGCGAAGCCGTGTATTGGCTTCGTGCCTTGCCCGGTTCTCCTGACGGAACGAAACTGGCTCGGCGTCAAACTCAACTTCATAAACTTCTGAATATCGCTGGGCAATTTTTCGCCTCAGCGAGGGAGGCAGCAGGAGCAATTGCCCCTGAATCCATGCCGCGTCTGCCTGGCTGTATCGCGCAGGCATTTCAATCTGCACATAATCCGGGTACATAAAACCTCCGGTTACATGACCGCCTTCGATGTGGGGAATGGCTTCACTTCCTCAGCCCTTACCGTTCCATCCGGGTTCACCTCAACAAAAATATTTCTTTTTAATCTCAGTGCTTTACTTATGGCACTTTGACGAATTCCCAGCTTGCTTGCGGCTTTAACCTGCCCTTCCTGCTCTGCAAATTCTCTTAGCGTAAGTTTTTTCATAAGTTCCTCCTTCGCCAAATATAACCGCTAGTTCTTTTTATTGCAACACTGGCGGTTATTGCTTAGTATTCCCGGCGGTGATAATTTCATATGAGAGGAGATTCTGATGAAAAAAAAACCATTAACTGAAGAGCAGCTACTGGATGCAGAACGGCTTAAGTCGATTTATGAAAGCAAGAAAAAAGATCTTGGGCTTTCTCAGGAATCGCTAGCTGACAAGCTCGGTGTTAGCCAGAGTGCGGTCGCGCAGATTCTGGCAGGTAAAAATGCCCTGAACCTAAGACGGGCTATAGAATTGGCAGAAATACTCAATGTGAAGGTTGAAGACTTTAGTCCTGTATTAGCCAATGAAGCAAAGCAACTGACAAAATCGAACGTTACCTATGCGGGAACATATCAGCCTGGAAATAAATACCCCGTATTGAGCAGTGTTCAGGCAGGAGCATGGCGTGAGGCTGTTGAGGCCTACTCCCTGAAAGAAGTGGATCTCTGGCTGGAGTCAGATGCGCACATTCAGGGTGATGGTTTTTGGCTTTATGTTGAAGGAGATTCTATGACAGCGCCTCTTGGATTAAGTATCCCAGAAGGTACTTATGTCCTGTTCGATACTGGACGGGAAGCAGTTAACGGGAGTTTAGTTATCGCCAAGCTTGAAGATTCAAACGAGGCCACATTCAAAAAGCTTGTGATCGATGGTGGGCAGCGGTATCTCAAAGGTCTTAATCCACAATGGCCGCTGGTGCCAGTTAATGGTAATTGCCGCATTATAGGCGTAGCTGTACAAACAAAAATGATGCTCGTTTAATAAAAACTGTCAATCGATGTCAAGCCCGGTAACCCCGGGCTTTTTTTTGCCAAAACCTCATATCAAGTTGATGGTATGTAAAAATATTATCATATATATCATAATCATAACCGCCACTTCTATTTTATTAGAACCAGCGGTGTTTACAAGAAAAGAACTAGCGGTTATATTCATTTCAACGGCAAACAACGGAGCCAATGAAATGAACAATTCCAACCAATCCAAATCAGTTGACACTAAATTTGACATTCTTGAGAAGCTTAAATCCACAGGTGCACACTGGGCGTATCGCCGTGCAGCTCAGTCTTATCAGGAAGGTTATAATTATGAATTCACCACCGTTATGCATGGCGAGATGGAATTCGCTATCTACGAAAGACAAGATAATAATTATGTGTTAGTGGATTTTTTCAAAAATTATGATGAAGCATGCCCCTATGCTAAGAAAATAATTGACGAACATCCTGATATAAAAAACATCTACTTTAACCGCACAATAAATTAATCAACTCAAATAATTATTAACAGCTTAACTGCTGCGACCTCGCTCAACCTGAGGAAACGAAAATGCAAAATGCACTTTCTGTAATTAATAAATCAATTTATGTTCCAGATTTTTTTAGTGAAAGAAGCATGACGCATCGCGTCAATAAAATAATGACCTGCCAGATGAATAGCGATAGCATGCAGCCTACTATCCAGCAAGGTGAAGTGGTGGCCTTTATCGGCTGTTCCGGGGTAATTTCCACGCCGGGTATTTATGTATTCTCACGTGATGTGTTTGGCCGTCGCTGCGTTTTCATTAAACGTATTGAGCCAATTGCGTGCGGCGCTTTGAAAATTATATCCGACAATCACCATTACAAAGTATTCACACTCAATTCCGATGAGCAGAGCGATATGCAAATTCACGGGCGTGTAATTGCTTCGCTTAGCGTGAGGCATTTCGCATGAAAAACAAACGCGCTTATAACACAGCCAAATTAATGGCATCGGCTGGCTATTGGGATATAGCCGTTCTGTTTCTTCGTAAAGCATATGGGCGGTAATCATGCCAGAGTTAAAACGTCAGGATATCCAGCAAATAAATAATACTGCCTCTCATCTGGCCGGACTGAAACAAACGCTTTTCGAATATCACGAAAAGCTCGACCACTTTCAATTAAAAACTTTATGCGCACTGGTCTATGACCTCTCATCTCAAATTCATAGTTGGACAGAACGCGAAGAAGAAATAGTTCTGAAATTAGAGGAAGAACGCCGCAATGGATAATTTAATTCTCACCTATCGCCGCAGAATATTAAAAGCGGCTTTACTCCGCCATCAGCGAAAAACAGGAAGTACCTGCATTGTTATTAGTCTGCCGAAAGGTGGAATGACAACTCTGGAGCTTACAGAAATTGTTATGGATGGTCTGCTATCCCGCTTCGAAAAAGAAATTAACAGTGAGTTCGGCAGCACCGAGGGAAATAAATTCCTCCGTGAAATTTATCGGGGTGCTGTTGATGTTAATGGCAGCGGGGAATTTCTGACCGAGAGCGGGAAGCTGATCATTGATGAACTGCTCAATGAGCTTGTCCGGTTTGCCAAGAGCCGTGCGATGCAAGGGGAAAAGCCATGAATATCGAGACAGCTTTAAAATCCGCCGCGGCGCGTGCCTGCGCCTGCCCGGTGACCTTATCAGTACCATCTTCATTTTCTGGTCGCGTGGTGGTTCACCTGAAGGATGGCCGGGCTATCGCTGATTATCGCCTTAACCAGGCAGATCACATTTCCACGCTGACCGGCTTTATCGAGCTGGCCCGCCTGGCCGGGTGGACTGTTACCCCTCCAGATCAATCAGAGGGGGATGCAAGTGGCACTGACAGCAATCCGAATTCCTGAGCGGGTACACCTGCAAGCCATAAAGGTACTCGTCCGGTACCGTCGCCGGAAAGTGTTTCCCCGGCGTATGCGGCGAACAGGTTACCTCAGCCTGATAGTTAACCCACGCTGGCGGCTTCTGTCGAAAGACGAGGGCCGTAACTGGGAAGTAATGAGCCATGAAACCTATAACCGGGAGAAAGACAGATGATCGACAACCGCATCGCCAGCGCCATTGACCTGGCATTACAGAAACACGATACACCAGCAGGCCCGCTGTTCGTTGCCTGTCGGCATGGGCGCATTAAAAAATGCTTCAGCCGTGATACAGCGATCCGCTATCTGGCTTTCTTCATGGCTTCGGAAGCTTTCAGGCGTTCTGGTTTTGAGCAGCGTCACCCTCGGGTACGCATTGATCGTGACGACATTGAGGTATGGCGAGACGGGGAAACAAAAGCTGAGTATCTGGCGGCCCACCAGCGCACTGTCCGGCGCCTGCGCAAAATCCTCGCCCACAAACGCGAAATGCAGAAGTGGTGTGCAGCATGGGATGCCATGCATGACCGCTATGTGAAAGAAGTTGCAGCACTTCAGTCCAACAAACCAGCCGGGGTGCGCGGATGAAAATCGAATTCAACGACAAAGGCGCGGTCGCCACAGTGACGATCACCAGCACCGTGTTTGAATTTAGCCGTCACAATCGCGCAGTTGAAACTGCGCTTTTCCTGGCGCCGGGAACCATTGCCAACCGTAGCGGATTTTTCCTGATGAAGACGGTTATCTCTGGCCCAACAGCGCGCGTTAGCCGTGCCTATAAAAATGTTATGCGGGAGGCAGCACGATGAGCACTACACAAAAACCGGCACTGGTAATCCCTGAGGTACTGCACCCGGACACGCAAAAGCTGGTCACAGCCTTTTGCACTGCACTGGCCGAGAAGTTGTATAAAGCGCAACTGAAATATGGCTACTCAGATAACTGGAAGCGTGCCGACTGGTTAGCGGAATGTCTGGATCACTTCCACCAGCACATCGCCAAAGGTGATCCCCGCGACGTTGCCGCTTACTGTGCGTTCATGTGGTTTCACGGCTGGAAGACGGAGCCAGCGCCGATGCCTTACCCGGACACTCTTCCTTGCCCTGTGCTGTTTGAACCAGGCATGCGGTTTGGCAAAGGCGTGAAAACCAGGGTAATGCTTAATTTCCTCCAGCGCCGTGCCGAGCGTTACGCAGAACTTGAGGCCATGACGCCAGAACAGCGCGCAGAGCATGATGCCGGGGTGAACGAAATGCGTGTGCTGCTGGGTGTACCGCCGCTGCCTGCCCCTGGCTCAACAGGTGCAACAGATTTTCTGCCGCCGCCTCCGATGCCAACAGCAATACCTGTTCAGGTGACGGTTAACGATGTCACCAATGGTAAGCCGTTGACAATCACGCTACCAGACACAAGCTCAAAAGCATTCTGGAGCGGCAGCGATAAGAGTGAGGTTTTCCATCCGGAGACATATAAGCGCTGGGTAAAGGAAGCCATCGAGCGGGATTGCTGTATTGCTCGCATTGAAGTGAAGGTGAAGTGATGCATAAAGCGTTCGAAATGCGGGTGCGCCAGCGGTACGGAAACCGCTATGACCTGGCTCGAGACGGTCACGGCTACTACTGCCGGGAAGTGGTTAAGCGGATGTTTGAGACGTGGTGCCACTGCCGTGGCCTGAGTGTGGTGTGAGGTAAGTATGCAGACGATTATTCAACTGGAACCCAACGACTGGGTAACTGAGCAGGTATTAATAGCAGTCACAGGCATGAAGCCCGGCACCATCGCGCGGGCGCGCAAAAATTCCTGGCTGCTTGGCCGGGAATATAAGCATGTATCACCGGACGGCGAACCGAAGCCCACCAGCGAATGCATGTACAACCGTAAGGCGGTGGATGCATGGATCGCCGCGCAAAAACAACCAATATGGTGATCGGGTTCCATGAAAAGGGTAAGCTTATCTGGCTCCTGGACGTCAGGAGGGATTAATGAGTAACAATTCATACCCAACGGGCGTTGAGAACCACGGCGGCTCGCTCCGCATCTGGTTTATGTATAACGGTAAGCGCGTCAGGGAAAATCTTGGCGTTCCTGATACCGCTAAAAACCGGAAAGTAGCCGGGGATCTGCGCACATCAGTCTGCTTTGCTATCCGCATGGGTAGTTTTGACTATACGGCGCAGTTTCCCGGCTCACCCAACCTTAAGCTTTTCGGACTGGGTAAAAAGGATATCACCATAAAAGCCCTTGCAGATAAGTGGCTGGGATTAAAGTCGATGGAGATAAGCGCAAATACTTTAGGACGTTACCGATCAGCGATGAAGAACTGCGTGCATCTGCTTGGAGGGGGAAGGCTTGCATCTTCTATATTAAAGGAAGACGCCCTGACATTTCGCAAGGAGCTTCTGACCGGGTATCACCTGCCAAGAAAAAACAGGTCTAAGCCCGGCAGGGGGCGTAGCGTGCCAACAGTAAATACATATATGACCATCATTGGCGGAATGTTTCAGTTCGCTGCCGAAAATGGGTATATCGCCAGCAACCCCTTTGAAGGCACTTCTTCAATGAAAAAATCGCGGGTTTTGCCAGACCCGCTATCCCGCGACGAGTTTATCCGGCTGATTGATGCCTGCCAGCACCAGCAACTTAAAAACTTCTGGTCGCTGGCGGTTTATACCGGCATGCGTCACGGGGAGCTTTGCGGGCTGGCGTGGGAGGATGTCGATCTCAAGGCGGGCACACTCACTGTCAGGCGAAGTTATACCCAGATGAAGGAATTTACCCTGCCAAAGACGGAGGCGGGAACTGACAGGGTGATACATCTTATTCAGCCTGCTATTGATGCGCTGAAAAGCCAGGCAAAACTGACCCGGCTCAGCCCTCAGTGTGAGATCGAAGTGAAGCTGCGTGAGTATGGCCGGACAAGCACTCACTCATGCAGCTTCGTTTTCAATCCCAAAATTACAGACCGCAGCGGGTATTCCGGGCTCCATTATGCCGTAAGTTCCATCAACCGGATATGGGGATCCGCAATGAAGCGCGCCGGGATCAGGCACCGCAAAGCATACCAGTCCCGGCATACTTACGCATGCTGGTCTCTGGCTGCCGGCGCCAATCCCAACTTCATTGCCAACCAGATGGGACATGCAAACGCCCAGATGGTCTACACCGTCTATGGTGCATGGATGAGCGACAACAACCAGTCCCAGGTAGAGATGCTAAACCTGAAGCTTGGTGAATTTGCCCCATCAGTGCCCCACAGGCTCAAAGCTGTATAGAAGTAAGCATTTAAATCAAGCAGTTATGTCGATCGTACATTCACATGATTGATATATACGCTGATAAGAAAGGTCTTCCATGATTTTTTCCTTATAAATCACACAGTAAAGCCACTACAATGTTAGCTGTTTCGTTAGGCAGGAACATAGGCAACTGTGGACGGGACAGCAAGCGAATTTTTCGTTGTGCGGTAAAGACAAAACAAAAATGCGAGATAGTTTCAGAAATTGAGGTTGATCTTTGAACATTCAGGGGTTACTGTATGTTTATACAGTAACTCACAGGGCTGGATTGATTATGTACACTTCAGGCTATGCTAAGCGTTCAACGACATTCGATTCCGCACTCACTACGTTAAATCATGCTGACTCCTCCCGCGGAGCGTCCGGGCTTATTAGCGAAGTGGTTTATCGCGAAGATCAGCCAGGAATGACACAGCTTCTTTTATTGCCCTTGTTGCAGCAACTTGGCCAACAGTCCCGCTGGCAGTTATGGCTTACGCCACAGCAGAAACTGAGCCGTGAATGGGTGCAATCCGTTGGTCTGCCACTCACCAAGGTGATGCAGGTTAACCAGCTTTCACCTTGCCTGACGCTGGAATCAATGATCCGCGCATTACGCACCGGGAACTATAGCGTCGTAATTGGCTGGCATGCGGAAGAATTAACCGAAGATGAGCACCACCGTCTGGTGATGGCAGCAGAAGAAGGCAACGCGATCGGCTTCGTTATGCGTCCAGTACGCCATGATCCCCTGGCTGCGAGACAGCATTCCGGGATAAAAATTCACTCAAATTTGTATCATTGAGTAAATTTAAGAGTATTCCTGGGATTATTTTTGCCTGAAGGTTGCTTTTGCATTTTATCCGCAAAATACAGCGACAAAGCCTGCGTGGCGCGCTTTTCAGCTTAATTGCATCGGACAAAATAACAGCGGAATTGTTAAATATTGTGTATACAAAGCCTTTTTTTTCATATGCCTGACGGAGTTCACACTTGTAAGTTTCCAACTACGTTGTAGACTTTACATCGCCAGGGGTGCTCGGCATAAGCCAAAGATATCGGTAAAGATATCTGTTGAATAGTTAGTGAGCAACGCCCCCGGTGAAGGATTTAACCGTGGCATCTCTGAGAGATAACCATGGCGATTTTTGGATGATAACGAGGCGCAAAAATGAAAAAGACAGCTATCGCGATTGCAGTGGCACTGGCTGGTTTCGCTACCGTAGCGCAGGCCGCTCCGAAAGATAACACCTGGTATGCAGGTGGCAAACTGGGTTGGTCCCAGTATCATGACAAAGGTGCGGTATGGCAGAACGATGGCCCGACCCACGAAAGCCAACTGGGTGCTGGTGCGTTCGGTGGCTACCAGGTTAACCCGTACGTTGGTTTCGAACTGGGTTATGACTGGCTGGGCCGTATGCCGTACAAAGGCGACACAGTTAACGGCGCGTTCAAATCTCAGGGCGTTCAACTGACTGCTAAACTGGGTTACCCGATCACTGACGATCTGGATATCTATACCCGTCTGGGTGGTATGGTATGGCGTGCTGATGGTCAGAGCAACCAGGGCTTCAAAGATCACGATACCGGTGTTTCTCCGGTCTTCGCTGGTGGTGTTGAGTATGCACTGACTCGTGATATCGCTACCCGTCTGGAATACCAGTGGGTTAACAACATCGGTGACGCAAGCACCGTTGGTGCTCGCCCGGATAACGGTATGCTGAGCGTAGGCGTTTCCTACCGTTTCGGTCAGCAGGAAGATGCAGCTCCGGTAGTTGCAGCTCCGGCACCGGCTCCGGCTCCGGAAGTGCAGACCAAACACTTCACCCTGAAGTCTGACGTTCTGTTCAACTTCAACAAAGCAACTCTGAAACCGGAAGGTCAGCAGGCGCTGGATCAGCTGTATGGTCAGCTGAGCAACCTGGATCCGAAAGACGGTTCAGTAGTGGTTCTGGGCTTCACCGACCGTATCGGTTCTGACGCTTACAACCAGGGCCTGTCCGAGAAACGTGCTCAGTCCGTTGTTGATTACCTGGTCTCCAAAGGTATCCCGGCGAACAAAATCTCCGCACGTGGTATGGGCAAATCCAACCCGGTTACCGGCAGCACCTGCGACAACGTGAAACCACGCGCAGCGCTGATCGATTGCCTGGCACCGGATCGTCGCGTAGAGATCGAAGTGAAAGGCAGCAAAGACGTTGTAACTCAGCCGCAGGCTTAAGTTTACGTCTTAGCAAAAACCCCGCCAGAGTGCGGGGTTTTTTATTGCCTGAAATTCTGTCACGTCTTAGGGAAAACTCACTCTTTACCTAACAGCGCCTGCAAATCATGTTTCAGTGTGGACATCTGCGAAGCATACTTCTCTTTATGTTCCGCGTCCTCAATCAGTTGTACAATCGTTTCAGACAGTGTTTTCCCCCGCCGCTGCGCCAGCCCCGCAAGTCGTTGCCAGACGACAAACTCCAGGTCGATTGACTTTTTACGCGTATGCTGGTGCTCCGCGTTAAAATGCCGTTTACGCCTGGCGCGGATAGTTTGTTTCATTCGGTTAACCAGTGCCGGATTGATATGGAGACCAATCCATTCATTCACCTGTACCGGCTCATTTTCGAGGGTCAACAATACATCGACGGCTTCCTTCGCAGCACTGGCTTCTATATAACGCGTGATCAGTTCCCCTTCACGGTGCTTTTTAACCAGATACTTCCATTTCCAGCCGCTTTCGAGATTTTCCAGTTGTTGATATTTCATTGCTCTCTCAACGTTACCGTGTAACTCAGTTCAGAATATCAGTTTTTTGTCACTCTGCTTAAAAGAAATCATCCGCTGTGAGCTATCATCCAGCTTCGCATCGCGAAAGCGCGTAATCCCGGTGTGTTAAAGAAGGGTTTACGGTATAATCTCGCCTTTTACACCAGACCAAAAAAACGACTTTGACCATTACAAAACTTGAATGGAACGACCTGGTTCCTGATACTGAAAGCTATCAGGAAGTTTTTGAATCGTCCGGATCAGCGCACGAAGCGGTCTTCTCGCTGGCCGATACGCAACCCCGATTACAGTACGCGCTGGAGCAACTGCTCTATCCGCAGGCGACGTCACGCTTTTTACTGGCAAAAGCGCCAGAAGAAGCTGAATACCTGGCACTTATTGCCAGCGCTACCGGAGAAATGCTCCCTCAGGACCGCCCGCTTGTCGGGGGGCAATACAACATCAACGGCTCATCCGTAAGTTTTGACCCGGCAACCAGTGCGCAATCTACTTTCACGGGAAGTAAGCCTGTAGCAATTGCTGAGTGGATCGAAGCGGAGCAACTGTTTGGTTGTTTGCGTCAGTTCAATCATGAAATTACTTTGCAGCCTGGTCTGGTACATCAGGCAAACGGCGGCGTGCTAATCATTTCCCTGCGCACGTTGCTTGCGCAACCGCTGCTGTGGATGCGTCTGAAAACAATGGTGTCTCAGCACCGTTTTGACTGGATCTCCTTCGACGAATCTCGCCCTCTGCCGGTAAGTATCCCGTCTATGCCGCTGGATCTGAAAGTCATTCTTGTTGGAGAACGCGAATCGCTGGCTGATTTCCAGGAGATGGAGCCCGATCTGGCCGCCCAGGCAATTTACAGCGAATATGAAGAAACGCTGCAAATTGTGGATGCCGAAACAATGGGAACCTGGCGTCAATGGGTCGAGCAGGTTGCCCACAGCGCTCAGCTCCCCTCACCCGGTACCGATGCATGGCAGCCGTTAGTTCGTGAAGCCGTGCGTTATACCGGCGATCAGGAGACGTTGCCGCTCTGCCCATTATGGCTGGCGCGCCAGTTGAGGGAAGTCGTGGCGACAACCACAGGCGCAACGTTCAGTGGCGAAGAACTTCGCTCGATGTTTGCTCAACGTGAATGGCGCGAAGGATTCCTCGCTGAACGGATGCAGGACGAAATTCTGCTGGAACAAATTCTCATCGAAACCGAAGGCGAACAGATTGGTCAGATCAACGCGCTGTCAGTCATCGAGTTTCCTGGTCACCCACGTGCTTTCGGTGAGCCTTCACGTATTAGTTGCGTCGTTCATGTCGGTGACGGCGAGTTCAACGATGTTGAACGCAAAGCCGAACTGGGCGGCAATATCCACGCGAAAGGCATGATGATCATGCAAGCGTTCCTGATGGCGGAACTGGAGCTGGAACAGCAGCTTCCCTTCTCTGCCTCGCTGACCTTTGAGCAATCTTACAGCGAGGTTGATGGCGACAGCGCCTCTATGGCGGAGCTGTGCGCTTTAATGAGCGCCCTTGCAGAAGTGCCCATCAATCAGAGTCTGGCGATCACCGGCTCCGTGGATCAGTTCGGTCGTTCACAGCCGGTTGGCGGGTTGAATGAAAAAATCGAAGGATTTTTCGCCATTTGCCAGCAGAGGGAGCTAACAGGTAAGCAAGGGGTGATTATTCCTTCAGCAAATGTACGTCATCTCTCGTTGCATCAGGAACTGCTGGACGCGGTTCAGGCACAACAATTCTTTATCTGGGCCGTAGACGATGTTCGTGATGCGCTACCTTTATTAACAGGCCTGCCGTGGGAAGCTGAAGGACAAAACAACCTCAAGCAACTCATTCAGGAACGTATTGCACAGGCGACGCAACAGGATGCACGCCACCGTTTCCCGTGGCCGCTGCGCTGGTTGAATTGGTTTAACCAAAACTGATCGGACTTGTTCAGCGTACACGTGTTAGCTATCCTGCGTCCGAAATTACAAATAAGGTTTACTGAGAACATGGTAGATAAACGCGAATCCTATACAAAAGAAGATCTTCTTGCCTCTGGTCGCGGCGAACTGTTTGGCGCAAAAGGCCCGCAATTGCCGGCACCCAATATGTTGATGATGGACCGTGTGGTCAAAATGACCGAGACCGGCGGTAACTTTAATAAAGGCTATGTCGAAGCTGAGCTGGATATCAATCCGGACCTGTGGTTCTTTGGCTGCCATTTTATCGGCGATCCAGTGATGCCTGGCTGTCTTGGTCTGGATGCCATGTGGCAGTTGGTTGGTTTTTACCTCGGCTGGCTTGGCGGCGAAGGTAAAGGCCGTGCGCTGGGCGTCGGTGAAGTGAAATTTACCGGTCAGGTTCTGCCGACAGCAAAAACCGTTACTTACCGTATCCACTTCAAACGCGTTGTTAACCGTCGTTTGATCATGGGTCTGGCCGATGGTGAAGTTCTGGTCGATGGTCGCGTGATCTACACCGCTTCCGACCTGAAAGTGGGCCTGTTCCAGGACACCTCCACTTTCTGATAGCGAATTCTCATCCGCTATAAAGGCGAAACCTCCGCATTGCGGAGGTTTCTTTTTAAAGAGACAGAATCAGGCGATAACGGCCCTGTCTTCCATGGCCTCTCGCCAGCCTCCCAGCCATTCGGACCTTTGATTCAGGGTTTGGTACGGACACATTTCTTTCGGGCGTCCGGTAATACCAGCCTGATAACCACGTTGATGTGCCCGTTCCAGGCGATCTCGTTTTTGTCTCTTCATGCCTCGTTTCCCTCATTCTTTGATCTGGTGGAAAAGAAAACAGTGGTCACTTAATGTGCAGCCACAGGTAACGAATACCTTGAATAGGCGTTGTCGTCAATGCGCAAAATTCACGCCAGTGTCATAAATGTGAGCTACACAGAAATTCATTTGTACAAAAAATGTGAGCCAGCACAACTAATGTACGGAGCTTACTGATAAAAAAAACCGTCACGGTTTTTAGCCATGACGGTTCATTTTTGATTAAATTTTCTTATGGCAGACGATTTAGCTGTGCGGCTATGCTCGCCGCCTCCTGCTGCCAGCCCTGAGCCAACATTTTCACCATTTCATCATACCCATCTTGCTGCTGCTTGAGCTCAATATGGAACGGTCGCTTAATCAGTTGCCCCTGGTGTTTGAGCAACCACTCGCCGCTGACAATAACGCGACCATCATAACGCCCGTGGAAACCGGTCACCGTAACATTCAGCGTGTCCTGCTCACTGCCCAGCGGCTGCGATGCCACAACCCAACCCGGCAACTGATTGCTCAGGTTAGCGACCAGCGTATTGCGCAGTTGCTGGTCAAGCGGGCTGGCCCACAGATTGTTATTCGCAATAACATATTGCACATCCGTGGTTTGATACACTACACCATTACCCGCCAGGTAATCCGGCACTGAAACCTGCTCAACCCATAACTGACGATTGCCCTGGCTCTGCACGGTGCTGGCCTGCACTGCCATTTGTGGCGGCGACGGTAACTGGTAATAACTTTTATTGTCACCGCTGCTGCTACATGCCGTCAGCAACAGCGCCACAATTATTGGCGCGCTCTTTTTCATTGTTTCGCCCTCTTCGGCTGCGGATCGTCTTTCCCTTTCGCTTCGAATACCAGCGCATTGCTCTTGTCGTTGAGTGTTTTCAGCACCGGTTGCAATTCCCGCAGTACCTGATCCAGGCGCTGCATATCCGCCACCATCTTGTTATAGGCAGCAGAGCCAGGCTGGAAGCCCTGCATGCTGCGATTCAGTTCACGCAGCGTGGACTGCATATCCGCCGGAAGCTGCTGCATCGACTGGCTGGACGTCAGCTTGTTGAGATTATCCAGCGTCGTTTGCAGACGTTTGAGCGTCTGCTGACTTTCAGCAAGCGTTGACGTCGCCTGCTGGATCATCGGATTCAACGGCAGATTGTTGATCTTATCCAGCGTATCCATCAGACGCTGCTGGATCTGCGCCAGCCCGCCGCTCACGGTTGGAATGATCGGGTAGCCAGCAAACTCTCGCATGCCACTTACGGCAGGTACGTTGTTATAGAAGTCGAGGTCGACATACAGCGCACCAGTAATAATATTCCCGGTCTTCAACGAAGCGCGCAGGCCGCGTTTGAGCAGTTCATTCAGACGCGCGCTCACATCGGGATCTTCGCCCAGTTCATTAATCAACCGCCCAGGTTCAATACGGACCAGCACAGGAATGCGGTAATCATCATTCAGCGCCTGACGCATACCGGTAGTGAAGAATGGCACCCGGCTTACCGTGCCCAGACGAATGCCACGGAATTCAACCGGCGCGCCAGGTTGCAGGCCGCGAATCGAGTCTTTGAAGAACATCAGGTAGTCGATGTGATCGGTATAGAGCGACTCCTGAATGCTGCGCTGATCGTCATACAGCGTGAAAGCGGCATTCTCCGCCACCGGCTGGCCCAGATCCACGCCTTCCGGCACGTCAAAACTGACGCCGCCGCCGAACAGCGTAGCCAGCGAGCCCATCTCCACACGCATTCCGGCGGAGGTCAAATCAACGGCAATACCGCTGTCTTTCCAGAAACGCACATTGCTGGTCACCAGCCGATCGTTCGGCGCATTGATAAACAACTGATAACTCATCGTGCGTTTTTGCGTATCGAACGTGCTGGTCTCAACCGAACCGACGCGATAACCACGGAACAATACTGGATCGCCGGGGCTCAGTTGCCCGGCTTTGCTGCTGTCGAGGATCACACGAATGCCTTTGGCGTCAGGCGGCGCCAGAGGCGGGGAATCGAGCAAGTTATAACGATCCGGCGCGCTGCCTTTTGCACCCGGTTGCAGCTCGATATAGGCACCCGAAAGCAGCGTGCCCAGACCGCTAATCCCTTCACGGCCCACCTGCGGTTTCACAACCCAGAAAACAGAATCATCATGCAGCAGCTTTTCCATACCGGAGTTAAGCCGCGCCTTGATTTCCACATGAGTTAAATCGTCAGTCAGCGTCATGCTTTCCACCACGCCGACATCAACGCTGCGACTCTTGATGGTGGTCTTACCGCCGACAATTCCCTCGGCATTAGTGGTGATCAGTGTCACCTCCGGCCCCTGGTGGCTGTAATGATAAAAGAGGATCCATGCGCCAATCAGCGCCGTAACAATCGGGAAAATCCACACCGGCGACCAGTTTCTCACCTTTTGCACGTTGGCTTCCCCACTCTTATTCTCCATGCTCTAACGACTCCTCATGGTGCGTTTGTGGCTCACGATCCCAGCTCAAGCGCGGATCGAAAGTCATTGCCGCAAACATCGTGATAATAACGACCAGCGCAAACATCAGCGCACCCATCGCAGGATAAATATTCATCAGCCCGCCCATCCGCACCAGCGCGGAGAGTACGGCAATCACAAACACGTCAATCATTGACCAGCGCCCGACAAACTCCACCACTTCATAAATAAAATGCATCCGCTCGCAGTCTCGTCGGCCATGGCCTTTTGCATCAATACAGAGCCAGGCAATGCCTATCATTTTCAGCGTCGGCACCATAATACTGGCGATAAAAATCACCAACGCCACCGGGTAAGAACCCTCGCTCCACAGCAAAATCACCCCGGCGAGAATGGTCGATGGCATGCGATCGCCCAGTAGGTCGGTCACCATGATCGGCAAAATATTGGCAGGCAGATAGAGCATCATCGCAGTCATCAACAGCGCCAGCGTCCATTGGATACTGTTGCGCCGTCGGGCGTGTCCACGCGTGTGGCAGCGCGGGCACACGGGTTGATCGATCGCGACAATCGCCGTACAGCACGGGCAGGAACGCAGCCCCTGACGGATCCCCGGCACACCGACGCGCAATGCCTGTTGCGGCTGCGGCGCGGGCGCAATGTCATCCCACAACCAGTGACGATCAACGCACTGGAAAGCGCGCAATTGCAACAGACAGAACAGACACCAGGGAATAAAACTGCTGCCAATGCCAATATCACCATAGGCCATCAGCTTGACAAAACTCACCAGCACACCTGCGAGGAAGATCTCCGCCATTCCCCAACTTTTTAGCTGGAATAACACCCGCGCCAGATTAACGCGCAGACGGAAGTCCATCGGCACACGATTCACCAACAGCAGGATAGTCACCAGGCAGAATGCCGGAACCAGTTGTACGAACAGCAGGAAGAAAGTGCCAAGGCTGGCGTAATCTTCAGAAAAGAGCACGCCGGGAATTTCCAGCAGTGTGACCTCGCTGGCGACACCGGCGACCTGCATATTAACGAAAGGAAAAAGGTTGGCGAGCAACAACATGAACAATGCCACAATGGCATAAGCCGTGGGACGCTGCCGGGGCGCGTCCCATTCGGTTGTCAGTGTCGTGCCACAGCGCGGACAAGTCGCTTTATGACCATGCTGCAACAGCGGCAGCGCCACCAGCATGTCACATTGCGAACAAAGAATGTGCCGTGTGGCGTGGTGGTGTTCACACATACTGACTCCCTTTATGCGCCGTTTTTCAAAGCCTCCAGGTACTCCCAGCGTTCAAACGCCTCTTCCAGCGCCTGTTCCGCCGCAGCCATGTCAGCCAGGACTTTTTGCGTATGATCGTGCGGCTGGCTAAAGAAGCTGGCATCGGCGACCTGAGCCTGCAAATCACTCAGTTCCGCTTCCAGTTGTTCCAGCTTTTGCGGCAATTGTTCCAGTTCTCGTTGCAGGTTATAGCTTAGTTTGTTACTACCGCGTTTGACAGTTCCTGCTTTGGTTACTGGAACTTCCGCCGTTTTCTTCGCCGCCGCCTGTTTAAAGGCCTGTGAAGCCGCTTGCTGACCGCGGGCATCGTGGTAACCGCCCACATACTGTCCAATCCGGCCTTCGCCTTCGAAAATCCAGCATTCGGTCACTGTATTATCAACAAACTGACGATCGTGGCTCACCAACAGAACGGTGCCCTGATAGCTATCAATCAGCTCTTCCAGTAGCTCCAGTGTTTCCACATCCAGGTCGTTGGTCGGTTCATCGAGAATCAACAGATTGCTGGGTTTCAGGAACAAACGCGCCAGTAACAGACGGTTGCGTTCCCCGCCGGAGAGCGCGCGTACCGGCGTCATCGCCCGTTTCGGATGGAACAAGAAGTCCTGCAAATATCCCAGAATATGGCGCGGCTTACCGTTTACCAGCACTTCCTGCTTGCCTTCAGCCAGGTTGTCCATCACCGTTTTATCCGGATCAAGTTCGGCGCGGTGTTGATCGAAGTACGCCACTTCCAGCTTGGTACCCACATGCACGCGGCCACTGTCAGCTTTCAGTTGATCCAGCATCAGCTTCAGCAAGGTGGTTTTACCGCAGCCGTTCGGGCCAATCAGCGCAATTTTATCGCCGCGCTGTACCTGCGTGGAGAAGTCGCGCACCAGCACTTTGCCCTCCACGCCATAATTAACGTTTTCCATCTCAAAGACGATTTTGCCGGAGCGAGATGCCTCTTCGACCTGCATCTTCGCGCTACCCATCACTTCACGGCGTTCACTGCGCTCGCGACGCATCGCTTTCAGCGCACGGACGCGGCCTTCGTTACGGGTACGGCGCGCTTTAATCCCCTGACGGATCCACACTTCTTCCTGCGCCAGTTTGCGGTCGAACTCGGCGTTTTGCAGCTCTTCAACGCGAAGGTTCTCTTCTTTCTCCAGCAGGTAAGTATCGTAATCACCAGGATAGGTAACCAGCTTGCCGCGATCGAGATCGACAATGCGCGTCGCCATATTGCGGATAAACGAACGGTCGTGCGAGATAAAGATAATGGTGCCGCTAAAGGTTTTCAGGAATCCTTCCAGCCAGTCGATCGCTTCAATATCCAGGTGGTTCGTCGGTTCGTCCAGCAGCAGTACTTTAGGCCCGCTGACCAGCGCACGGCCCAACGCCGCTTTACGTAACCAGCCACCGGATAACGCCGACAGCTCCATATCCGGCTCCAGACCGAGTTGCCCCAGCACCTCATTGATACGATCTTCCAACTGCCACAGGCCGTGGTGATCCAGCATCTCCTGCACTTTCGCCAGTTCATTGAGATTTTTATCACTCGGATCGGTCATCACCAGATGGGAGATTTCGTGATAACGCTTCAGATACTCAGCCTGTTCAGAAATACCTTCCGCAACGAAATCATAGACGCTACCGGTGACATTGCGCGGCGGGTCCTGCTGTAGGCGTGAAACGATCAGATCCTGTTCGTAAACAATGCGACCATCATCCAGGCCCTGTTCACGGTTGAGGATCTTCATCAACGTCGATTTACCTGCGCCGTTACGGCCGACCAGACAGACGCGTTCATTTTCTTCGATATGCAGTTCAGCATTATCGAGGAGCGGCGCATCGCTGAACGACAGCCACGCGCCATGCATACTGATTAATGACATTTATTTATCCTTTCAGGCTGCGGTAATCAGCCAGCAGTTGTGGATTTGACGGTTGCGGGCAAAATCCTGCGACTGCGTTTTTTGAGTAATTTCTTGTGCCTGCAGACCCAGTTTCGCCAGCCCGTCGAGATCCATACGGAAACCGCGTTTGTTATTGGAAAACATAATGGTGCCGCCTTTGCGCAGCAGGCGTTTCAGATCCTGCATCAGACGCATATGATCGCGCTGCACATCAAAAGAGTCTTCCATACGTTTGGAGTTGGAGAAGGTCGGCGGATCGATAAAGATCAGATCGAACTGCTCATCGGTCTCACGCAGCCAGCTCAGACAATCGGCCTGAATCAGGCGATGAGCGCGGCCGCTCAGGCCGTTAAGGCGCAGGTTGCGCTCGGCCCACTCCAGATAAGTACGCGACATATCCACCGTAGTGGTGGAACGCGCGCCGCCCAGACCGGCATGCACGCTGGCGCTGCCGGTGTAGGAGAAGAGATTGAGGAAGTCTTTACCTTTGCTCATCTGCCCCAGCATACGGCGGGCAATACGGTGGTCAAGGAACAGGCCGGTATCCAGATAGTCCGTCAGGTTGACCCACAGGCGGGCGTTGTATTCGCTCACCTCCATAAAGTCGCCCTTCTCGTTCATTTTCTGATACTGATTGGTGCCCTTTTGCCGCTCGCGGGTTTTCAGCACCAGCTTGTTCGGGGCGATACCCAGCACCTGGATGGTGGCGGCGATAATATCAAACAGGCGCTGGCGCGCTTTTTGCGCATCGATGGTTTTCGGCGCGGCATACTCCTGCACCACCACCCACTCGGCGTAGCGATCGACCGCCACGTTGTAATCCGGCAGATCGGCATCGTACAGGCGATAGCATTCAATGCCCTCCTGGCGCGCCCATTTCTCCAGTTTCTTAACGTTCTTGCGAAGGCGGTTGGCATAGTCTTCCGCCATCGCTGGCGCTTTTGCTTCGCCGGTATTTTCGGCCAGATGGTAATTTTTCTGTACGCAATCCAGCGGGCCGTTCTTGGCTTTGAACTGGCGCTCAGCACGCAGTTGCAGGCAGTTAAGCAAATCGACAGAGGCGCTGAACAGCGACAGATGCCAGCCGCCAAACTGCGCTTTCAGCAGGCGACCCAGCAGGCTATGCAGCGCGATCAGTGCCGGCTCGCTCTCCAGACGTTCACCGTACGGCGGGTTACTGATCACAGTACCGTACGGGCCTTTCGGCAACGGATTGCTGAGCTGGGCGACATCTTTTACTTCGAAGGTCACCAGCTCGCCAATCCCGGCGCGGCGGGCGTTGCTGCGGGCACGCTCAATAACACGCGCATCGTTGTCGGAGCCGTAAAAGTGAGATTCATAACCCGCCAGCCCCTGGCGCGCGCGCGTTTGCGCTTCTGCTTTTACCTCTTTCCACAGCGCTTCATCATGCTGCGCCCAGCCGCCAAAACCCCAGTGACCGCGATGCAGACCCGGTGCGCGATCGGTTGCCGCCATGGCAGCTTCGATCAGCAGCGTGCCGGAACCGCACATAGGATCGAGCAGCGGTGTGCCCGGCTGCCAGCCGGAGCGCATCACAATGGCTGCTGCCAGGTTCTCTTTGATCGGCGCAATACCGGTACGATCGCGGTAGCCGCGCAGGTGCAGGCCTTCGCCGCTCAGATCGAGGGAGATATTCGCTGTCTCCTGATTCAGCCAGACGTTAATACGCAGATCCGGCAGTTCACGCTCAACGTTTGGACGCGGCAGATTTTTGCGGGTAAAGCTATCGACGATGGCATCTTTCACTTTCAGCGCGCCGTACTGGCTGTTGCGAATCTCATCATTCAGACCGCTAAAGTGCACAGCAAACGTCGCGCCAGGATTGAAAATCTCTGTCCAGTTGATCGCCTGCACACCGAGATAAAGGTCAAGATCGCTATAAACCTTGCACTCTCCGAGCGGCAGCATAATGCGCGAAGCCAGGCGACTCCACATCAGGCTCTGGTACAGAAGCCGCGTGTCACCTTCAAAATGGACACCACCCTGAACCACGCGGCACTCCTGCGCGCCGAGTTTTTCCAGTTCAGTTTTTAACAGCTCTTCCAGCCCGCGGGCCGTACTGGCAAACAGAGAAATCATAATGTCACTTATACTCAACGAAAATTGTTGCGCATTATAGCTAATCTGGCGGTCATGTCATAAAGTTGAGGGCTTATTTTCGACTTACAGGGGGCAAGACGTGCCTACGATTTCGCGTCTCTTTATCCATCCGGTGAAATCCATGCGCGGTATTGGGCTGACGCATGCGCTTGCCGATGCCAGCGGCTTTGCTTTTGACCGTATTTTTATGGTCACTCAGCCCGATGGCACTTTTATTACCGCGCGTCAGTATCCGCAGATGGTACGCTTTACACCCTCGCCATTAACCGATGGCCTGCATCTGACCGCACCGGACGGCAGTAGCGCGATAATTCGTTTTACCGATTTTGCGCCTGATGGCGCGCCAACGGAAGTGTGGGGCAACCATTTTACCGCGCTAATCGCGCCGGATGAGATTAATCGCTGGCTCAGCGGCTTTTTCGCCCGTGAAGTGCAATTGCGCTGGGTCGGCCCGGAATTAACCCGCCGTGTTAAGCGTTATGAAGATGTACCGCTCTCCTTTGCTGACGGTTTCCCTTATTTATTGACCAACGAAGCTTCGCTGCGTGATTTGCAAAACCGCTGCCCGGCCAGCGTGAAGATGGAGCAGTTTCGCCCCAACCTGGTGGTAACTGGCGCGCAAGCGTGGGAAGAGGATAGCTGGAAAGTCGTGCGTATCGGCGATGTGGTGTTTGATGTTGTTAAACCGTGTAGCCGTTGCGTATTTACCACCGTCAGCCCGGAGCGTGGGCAAAAACATCCGACCGGTGAACCGTTATCCACGCTGCAAGGTTTTCGTACTGCGCAGGATAACGGCGAAGTCGATTTTGGGCAGAACCTGATTGCGCGCAACAGTGGCGTCATCCGCGTGGGCGACGACGTGGCCGTGCTGGCGACCGCACCAGCAAAAATTTATGGCGCTGGCGCCGTGGCAGAAGCGCTGGAACCGGAAGTTCAGGCAGCGGGAACAGTAGAGATTAGCTGGCAGGGGCAAACATTTATTGGCAACAATCAGCAGGTGCTGCTGGAGCAACTGGAAAATCAGGGGATCCGCGTACCCTATTCCTGCCGGGCGGGCATATGCGGCTGTTGCCAGATCAAGCTGATTGAAGGTGAAGTGAGTGCGATGAAAAAATCGGCCATCAGGCAGGGCGGTGCCATCCTCTGTTGCAGTTGTATTCCGAAAACGGCACTGCGACTGGAGGCTTAAACCGCCTGTTCGAAACGGAGACTCTCGGCGTGAAGCTGGGGTTTCAGGCGATCGTTCATCACCTTAATCGCATCACCAAGTTGCATCGTGCGCCCGGCAATCACCACGCCGGGTTGCGCCAGCAGGCACAGTGCAGCATTTTCGCCCGGCTCAACCACCAGCAGGTTTACGCACTCCTGAGTGTCGCTCAGCCAGACACAGGCACCTTCACCGGTCGCCGGCGACCAGAGCGTATCGTGCGTCATAAAGTGCCAGCTTTTCGGCATTTGCGGTTTCAGGAAGCGAATCGCCACGAGCGCGTTAAGTACCAGTTCCGCACGCTGCTCATTAGAGAGATCAAGGTTGCGGCATTTTTCCTCAAACGAGAAATATAAAGCAGCGTCATCAACACAAAAACCGGAAGGTGAAAACGCATCCGGCGTCAGCATTTTTCGGGCAAAACGGGAGCGAAATAACATGCCATTGGCTAAATCGAGCATCATACGATCGTGCTCGTCATCAAAATACCAGCGCCAATTATCATCAGGTTTAATTCGCATTGTTCTCTCCCCTCCCCTTAAACTTCCTGTCGCTTTTTTATCCTGTCGCCGTCTCGCTTATTGCTCTAATAATAAAAGACCACAATGTACAAATTAGCAACAATGAGGGAATATAAAACAACCAGGGCCGGAAATAAAGCCCTGGATACATACTGACAAAAAAAGATTAGATATGGGTGACGATTTCTTTAATCAGCGGCGGGCCTTTAAAAATAAAGCCGGAATAAATTTGCACGATAGACGCACCCGCAGCGATCTTCTCACGGGCAGCAATCACTGAGTCAATACCGCCGACGCCGATAATTGGCAAACGACCATTTAATTCCTGCGACAGGCGACGGATTATTTCCGTGCTTTTTAATTGCAGCGGGCGTCCACTTAAACCACCGGTTTCATCACAGTGTTTCATTCCCTGCACCAGCGATCTTTCCAGCGTGGTATTGGTAGCAATAACACCATCAATATTGTGGCGAACTAAACTGTCGGCCACCTGGATCAATTCTTCTTCAGAAAGATCGGGCGCGATCTTCACCGCCACCGGAACATATTTATGGTGGATGTTTTGCAGATCGTTCTGCTTATTTTTAATCGCCGTTAAAAGATCATCCAGCGCTTCGCCATATTGCAGCGTGCGTAAACCTGGGGTATTCGGTGAGGAAATATTAATGGCGATATAACCGGCATAAGCATAGACTTTTTCCATGCAAATCAGATAGTCATCTTTCCCCTGCTCTACCGGCGTGTCTTTATTTTTACCGATATTAATGCCCAGTACGCCGTCAAAATGCGATTTTTTGACGTTCTCGACCAGGTTATCCACGCCAAGATTATTAAACCCCATGCGGTTGATCAGACCTTCAGCATCCACCAGACGGAAGATCCTCGGCTTGTCATTTCCCGGCTGCGGGCGAGGCGTAACGGTACCGATCTCAATGGAGCCAAAACCCATTGCCCCCAGTGCATCGATGCATTCACCGTTTTTATCCAGCCCGGCCGCCAATCCCAGCGGGTTCTTAAACGTCAGTCCCATGCACTGCACAGGTTTTTCCGGCACGCGCTGACGAACCAGTGCCTCAAAAGGCGTTCCGGTAATACGGCGCAACTGCTGGAAGGTCAATTCATGGGCGCGCTCTGGATCGAGCTGAAAAAGGGCTTTACGAACGAAAGGGTAGTACATGAACTCTCCTGAATTCCCGGGTGCAAACCGGGGGCGTATTATCAGTGAAAGTGTCGCGAAAGGGAATTGACCTGTGGCAAAAAAAGCGCATCCGACGCAATCGTTTTCTCTCCTCGTTTTGCTTTATGCATTTTTCAGCAATTTTTCTTCGAATAAATCATTTAGTGGAATAAATCGCCTCTGCCACACTGAAGGAAATTGTTATGAATGTTATCTAAAAGCAAACAATTAGTTATAAGGAGCGATTATGCGAGTTGTCACCCTGGCGGGAAGCCCACGCTTCCCCTCCCGCTCCAGCGCGCTGCTGGAATATGCCCGCGAGCGCCTCAACGCGCAAGACGTCGAAGTGTGCCACTGGCACCTGCAAAACTTCGCGCCGGAAGATCTCATTTATGCACGTTTCGATAGCCCTGCCCTGCAAACCTTTATTGAACAACTAAAAGAAGCAGACGGACTAATTGTTGCCACGCCTGTTTACAAAGCCGCTTATGCCGGAGCGCTGAAAGCCCTGCTTGATCTGCTCCCTGAGCGGGCGCTGGAAGGCAAAGTCGTATTACCGTTAGCGACCGGCGGCACCGTGGCGCACATGCTGGCGGTGGATTACGCCCTGAAACCGGTGCTCAGCGCGCTGAAGGCGCAAGAGATCCTGCACGGCGTGTTTGCCGACGATACCCAGGTGCTGGATTACCAGCACAAACCCAGCCTGACGCCGAACCTGCAAATGCGCCTTGATAACGCGCTGGAAACTTTCTGGCAGGCGCTGCACCGCCGGGAGATTCAGGCACCGGATTTTCACCGCCCACAAGGAATTGCTCATGTTTAATCGTTTCCCCTGGCTGGCGCTGGCCGGGCTGCTGTCGTTTTCCGCTTTATCGCAGGCCGCAGATCCCGCACCGGACGCGCTGCGTATTGGCTACCAAAAAGGCAGCGTCAGTATGGTGCTGGCAAAAAGCCATGGGCTGCTGGAAAAACGCTACCCGAACACCAAAATTTCCTGGGTCGAATTTCCGGCAGGTCCGCAGATGCTGGAAGCGCTTAATGTCGGCAGTATTGATCTTGGCAGCACCGGCGATATTCCCCCCATCTTTGCGCAGGCAGCAGGCGCGGATCTGGTGTATGTCGGGGTAGAGCCGCCGAAACCGAAAGCCGAAGTGATTCTGGTGGCGGAAAACAGCCCAATCAAGACGGTGGCCGATCTGAAAGGACATAAAGTGGCGTTCCAGAAAGGCTCCAGCTCCCATAACTTGCTGCTGCGCGCCCTGCAACAGGCCGGGCTGAAGTTCAGTGATATTCAACCGGTGTTTCTGACGCCTGCCGATGCACGCGCTGCTTTCCAGCAAGGGAATGTGGATGCATGGGCAATCTGGGATCCTTACTACTCTGCAGCCTTGTTGCAGGGCGGCGTACGGGTACTGAAAGACGGCACCACACTCAAACAGACCGGTTCCTTCTATTTAGCCGCTCGCCCGTATGCAGAAAAGAACGGTGAATTCCTGCAGGGCGTGCTGGATACCTTTAGCGAAGCCGATGCCTTAACTATTAGCCACCGCGACGAAAGCGTGGCGCTGCTGGCAAAAACCATGGGGCTGCCGCCTGCGGTGATTTCCACCTATTTCGATCATCGCCCGCCAACCAAAATCGCACCAGTTAATGAAGCCACTGCAGCGTTGCAGCAACAAACCGCCGATCTCTTTTATGACAACCACCTGGTGCCGAAGAAGGTCGATATCCGTACCCGTATCTGGCAGCCGACCAAAGAAGGAGTGAAATCATGAGTCTGAATCTGTTCTGGTTTTTACCGACGCACGGCGACGGCCACTATCTTGGCACCGACGAGGGCTCACGCCCGGTGGATCATAACTATTTGCAGCAAATCGCGCAGGCTGCCGACCGGCTGGGTTTTAGCGGTGTGTTAATTCCTACTGGCCGTTCGTGCGAAGATGCGTGGCTGGTGGCCGCCTCGCTGATTCCGGTCACTCAGCGCTTAAAATTTCTGGTCGCGTTGCGTCCAAGCGTGGTCTCGCCGACCGTCGCGGCGCGTCAGGCGGCAACGCTGGACAGGCTCTCTAACGGCCGTGCACTGTTTAACCTGGTCACCGGCAGCGATCCGCAGGAACTGGCCGGTGATGGCGTCTTTCTCGATCACAACGAACGCTATGAAGTCTCCTCCGAATTCACCCATGTCTGGCGCCGCCTGCTGGAGGGTGACACGGTGGATTACGAAGGCAAACATATTCATGTTCGCGGGGCGAAGCTCTTTTTTCCACCGGTGCAGCAGCCGCGTCCGCCGCTCTATTTCGGCGGCTCCTCGGATGTGGCGCAGGATCTGGCTGCGGAACAGGTCGATCTCTATCTCACCTGGGGTGAACCGCCGGAGCGGGTGAAAGAGAAGATTGCCCAGGTGCGCGCCAAAGCCGCAGCCCATGGCCGTAAGGTGCGGTTTGGTATTCGCCTGCATGTCATCGTTCGTGAAACCACTGCCGAAGCCTGGCAGGCAGCGGATCGCCTGATTTCTCATCTTGATGAAGAGACCATCGCCAAAGCGCAGTCTGCTTTTGCGCGTCAGGATTCCGTCGGCCAGCAACGCATGGTGGCGCTACACGGCGGTAAGCGTGATCAACTGGAGATCAGCTCTAACCTTTGGGCGGGCGTCGGTCTGGTACGCGGCGGCGCGGGAACTGCGCTGGTCGGCGATGGCCCGACAGTCGCCGCGCGGATTAATGAATACGCCGCGCTGGGGATCGACAGTTTTATCCTTTCCGGCTATCCGCATCTGGAAGAGGCATACCGGGTGGGCGAGCTGCTGTTCCCGCATCTCGATGTCGCCATTCCGGAGATCCCGCAGCCACAGTCATTGAAATTGCAGGGCGAAACGGTGGCAAATGAGTTCATTCCCCGCAAAGTGGCGCAAAGCTGAGGTTTCTATGGCTCAACAAAACAGATGGTTACTGCACCTCGCTCCGTGGCTGCTGCCCGCCGGGATTGTGGTGGTCTGGCAAATCGCCTCCTCTACCGGCTGGTTATCTACGCGCATCCTGCCTTCACCGGAAGGCGTCGTAAAAGCGTTCTGGACGCTGAGCGCCAGCGGCGAGTTGTGGCAGCATCTGGCCATCAGTTCGTGGCGGGCGGTGATTGGCTTCTCCATCGGCGGTTCGATTGGATTGACGCTCGGGCTTATCAGCGGCCTGTCGCGTTGGGGAGAACGCCTGCTGGATACGTCCATTCAGATGCTGCGTAATGTGCCGCATCTGGCGCTGATCCCGCTGGTGATTTTATGGTTCGGTATCGACGAGAGCGCCAAAATATTCCTCGTGGCCCTCGGTACGCTATTCCCCATCTATATCAACACCTGGCATGGCATCCGCAATATTGACCAGGGTCTGCTGGAGATGGCGCGCAGCTACGGCCTTTCGGGTTTCAGCCTTTTCATCCATGTGATTCTGCCCGGCGCGCTACCGTCAATAATGGTGGGTGTGCGTTTTGCACTCGGTTTGATGTGGCTGACATTAATTGTGGCGGAAACCATTTCAGCCAACGCCGGGATCGGTTACCTGGCGATGAACGCCCGCGAGTTCCTGCAAACCGATGTCGTAGTGGTCGCCATTATTCTCTATGCCCTGCTTGGCAAACTGGCAGATGTCAGCGCACAACTGCTGGAGCGCCTGTGGCTGCGCTGGCATCCCGCTTACCACACCAAAGAGGTCACCGCATGAATACTGCCCGACTGAATCAGGGGATCCCGTTGTTACTCAACGGCGTCAGCAAACGTTACGGCAACAACCTGGTGCTGAATGCGCTGGATTTGCATATCGCCGCCGGGCAGTTTATTGCCGTGGTGGGCCGCAGCGGCGGCGGGAAAAGCACCCTGCTGCGCCTGCTGGCCGGTCTGGAGTCGCCGAACGGCGGAGAGTTGCTGGCTGGCAATACACCGCTTGCAGAAATTCAGCATGACACGCGCATGATGTTTCAGGATGCGCGTCTGCTGCCATGGAAATCGGTGATTGATAATGTCGGGCTGGGGCTGAAAGGCCGCTGGCGCGAAGCAGCACAACAAGCGTTACAGTCAGTGGGGCTGGAACAACGGGCCAGTGAGTGGCCTGCCGCCCTTTCGGGCGGGCAAAAACAGCGCGTCGCGCTGGCTCGCGCGCTGGTGCATCAACCGGGATTGTTATTGTTGGATGAACCGTTAGGCGCACTGGATGCCTTAACCCGGCTGGAGATGCAGGCGCTGATCACTGAATTGTGGCAAAGCTATGGTTTTACCGTGGTGCTGGTGACGCACGATGTCAGTGAAGCGGTGGCGATGGCGGATCGCGTGTTATTGATAGAGGAAGGGAAAATCGGCCTCGATTTGACCATCGATCTGCCGCGCCCGCGCCGCCTGGGTTCGGTAAGGCTGGCAGAACTGGAAGAAGAGGTACTGAACCGGGTGATGAAACGCGGCGAGTCGGAACAGAGTGCATTGCCCCGGACTCGCCACGCTTAACCCGCTTTTTGCCCGATGGCGCGATGCTTATCTGACTTACGAAATGGGCAGGCAGAAAGCCTGCCACGCTGAATAGCGGCCGGATGACGGCTGCGTCTTATCCAACAGATAGAGGCCCGGTAAGCGCTGGGCCACCGGGCCATACAGCATCACGCCAGCGCTTTGCTGACTTTCTCAAACAGATCGCCGGAGAGATTCGGCAGCGCTTTCAGCTGTTCCAGTGCCGTACGCATTAGCGCCTGACGTTTGCTGTCATAACGTTTCAGGCGGATCAGCGGCTCAATCAAACGCGATGCCACTTGCGGGTTGCGGCTGTTCAGCTCGGTTAACATTTCCACCAGGAACTGATAGCCGCTACCATCCTGCGCGTGGAACGCCGCCGGGTTGCTGCCAGCAAAGGCGCCGATCAGCGAGCGAATGCGGTTCGGGTTGCTCAGAGAGAACGAACGGTGTTTCAGCAGGCTGCGTACTGTTTCCAGCACGTTATCCGCCGGGCTTGTCGCCTGCAGGATGAACCATTTATCCATCACCAGACCATCCTGATGCCACTTGTCATCGTACTCCTGCATCAGCGCATCGCGGCACGGAAGCTGCGCGGCAACAGCAGCGGAGAGCGCTGCCAGCACATCCGTCATATTGTCCGCATCGTGGTACTGCTGGCTGACCAGTTTGTCGGCCAGTTGCGCATCGCCGAACGCCAGGTAGCGCAGCGCGGTGTTACGCAGGGAACGCTTGCCGATATCGGCATGTTCAACCTGGTAGCGGTCGAGTTTGTGAGCGTGATAAATCGCCAGGAACTCATCGGCCAGCTCTGTCGCCAGCGTGCGGGTTAACGCTTCGCGAACGGCGGCAATTGCCAGCGGATCGATGATGTCAAACAGTTCGGCAATTTCGTTCGCCGATGGCAGCGTAAGGATCTCTGCGGCCAGCGCCGGATCGATCTGCTCATCAAGCAAAATGGCGCGGAACGCGTCAGCAACATGCAGCGGCAGCGACAGCGCCTGGCCTTGCTGATGGCGCGCAACATTCAGTTTGATGTGCGTAGCCAGCAGGCTTTGCGCCGCGTCCCAACGCGAGAAATCATTGCTGGCATGACGCATCAGGAAGGTTAACTGCTGATCGCTCCATTTATATTCCAGTTTCACCGGCGCGGAAAACTCACGCAGCAGCGAGGGTACCGGCTGGAAGTAGACATTGTCGAAAATAAAGGTCTGCTCGGCCTGAGTGACATTCAGCACATGATGAACCGGGTGGCCATCTTTCTGCAGCGGGATCACCTTGCCTTCGTTATCGTACAGTTCGATATCGAACGGAATGTGCAGCGGCTGTTTCTCCTGCTGCTCGGCCGTTGGCGGTGTGCGCTGGCTGATGGTCAGCGTGTACTGCTCGGTATTCGGGTTGTAATCGTCAGACACCGTTACAATCGGCGTACCGGCCTGGCTGTACCAACGGCGGAAATGCGACAGATCGACATTCGACGCATCTTCCATCGCCTGCACGAAGTCGTCACAGGTCGCTGCGCTGCCGTCATGACGTTCAAAGTAGAGCTGCATCCCTTTCTGGAAATTCGCTTCGCCAAGCAGCGTGTGCATCATGCGGATCACTTCCGCACCCTTTTCATACACCGTCAGTGTATAGAAGTTATTCATCTCGATAACTTTGTCCGGACGGATCGGGTGCGCCATCGGGCTGGCGTCTTCGGCGAATTGCAGGCCGCGCATGGTGCGAACGTTGTTAATGCGGTTAACTGCGCGGGAACCCAGATCGGAGCTGAACTCCTGGTCGCGGAAGACTGTCAGCCCCTCTTTCAGGCTGAGCTGGAACCAGTCGCGGCAGGTCACGCGGTTACCGGTCCAGTTGTGAAAATATTCGTGGCCGATAACGCGCTCAATATCGAGATAATCTTTATCCGTAGCGGTATCGGTGCGGGCAAGAACATATTTAGAGTTGAAGATATTCAGCCCTTTATTCTCCATCGCCCCCATATTAAAGAAGTCGACAGCGACGATCATATAGATGTCGAGATCGTATTCCAGACCGAAACGCTGCTCATCCCACTTCATCGAGTTTTTCAGCGAGGTCATCGCCCACGGCGCGCGATCGAGGTTGCCGCGATCGACATACAGCTCCAGCGCGACTTCACGCCCGGAGCGGGTAGTAAAGGTATCGCGCAGGACGTCAAAATCACCGGCCACCAGCGCAAACAGATAGCACGGTTTCGGGAACGGATCCTGCCACTGTACCCAGTGACGGCCATTCTCCAGCTCGCCCTGCGCCACGCGGTTGCCGTTCGACAGCAGGAACGGGTAGCGGGATTTATCGGCGATCAGTTTGGTGGTAAAGCGGGCCAGCACGTCCGGGCGATCGAGATACCAGGTAATATGGCGGAAACCTTCGGCTTCACATTGCGTGCACAGCGCTTCGCCGGACTGATAAAGCCCTTCCAGCGCGGTATTCGCCGCAGGGCTGATCTCATTCACAATGCGCAGAGTAAAGCGTTCCGGCAGGCCATCGAGAACCAGCTGGGAGCCTTCTTCTTTATAGTTGGTCCAGGGTTCATCATTGACATGCACTGAAATCAGTTTCAGCTCGCCTCCATCAAGGCGCAGCGGCGTCGCAGAGGCGCTATGGCGTGACACGGTACTTAATGCGGTAACGACGGTTTTTGCGGCATCAAGATCAAAGGTCAAGTCAATATCGCTAATCAGGTAATCCGGCGCACGGTAATCGTGGCGGTATTTGGCTTGTGGCTGTTGTGTCATAAAAAACCTTTAGCATCTTCTGGTTGGTTACGACTCCAGTCTATTCCGGTTGCCCAAATCGCGCCATGTAGAATGTTCATCTTTTCAGAGGGAAAAGCTCTGCTTGCTACATTTTTATAACAAGAGGCACAAAATGCCATCGACCCTTTCAGCACGATATGGTGTGATCAGGGTTCAATAACCTGGTAAACAAGGTATACTCCAGCGACGACCTGCTTTGTTTATTGTACTAAACGCTCCTGTAAGAGGATGCTACTGCGCACCATGACTCAACTCGCTTTCCCTGGTCTGCAAACGCTGCTGGATACCGACGCCTATAAGTTGCATATGCAGCAAGCGGTGTTCCATCATTATTATGACGTGCACGTCACGGCTGAATTCCGCTGCCGCGGCGACGATCTGCTGGGTATCTACGCCGATGCTATCCGCGAACAAGTTGATGCGATGCAGCATCTGCGCTTGCAGGATGACGAGTACCAGTGGCTCTCCGGCCTCCCCTTCTTCAAAACCGATTACCTCAACTGGCTGCGGGAGTTCCGTTACGATCCGCAACAAGTGACGATCAATAATGACAACGGCAAGCTGCATATCCGCCTTTCCGGGCCGTGGCGTGAAGTCATTATGTGGGAAGTTCCGCTGCTGGCGGTGATCAGTGAAGTGGTTCACCGCTGCCGCTCGCCGCAGGCTGGCGTGCAGCAGGCTCTGCTGCATCTGGAAGAAAAACTGGCGGATTTTGCTGTTCGCTCAGAACAGTTGGACATGTCCGGTTTCCGGCTGATGGATTTCGGCACCCGCCGTCGCTTCTCCCGCGATGTGCAGCAAGCGATTGTGGAACGTCTGCAACAGGAACCGTGGTTTATTGGCACCAGTAATTACGATCTGGCGCGTCGCCTGTCGCTGACGCCGATGGGTACACAGGCACATGAATGGTTCCAGGCGCACCAGCAAATCAGCCCGGATCTGGCTACCAGCCAGCGCGCGGCATTAGCTGCATGGCTGGAGGAGTATCCCAATCAGTTAGGGATTGCGCTGACCGACTGCATTACCATGGATGCGTTTTTACGCGACTTCGGTGCAGAATTCGCCACGCGTTACCAGGGCCTGCGTCATGATTCAGGCGACCCGGTCGAATGGGGCGAAAAAGCCATTGCTCATTATGAAAAACTCGGCATCGATCCGCTGTCGAAGACGCTAATCTTCTCCGATAACCTCGATTTGACGAAAGCACTCGACCTCTATCGTCACTTTGCCTCCCGCGTTAAACTCGGTTTTGGTATCGGGACGCGTCTCACCTGCGATATTCCGGGCGTGAAGCCGCTCAATATTGTTATCAAGCTGGTGGAGTGCAACGGAAAACCGGTGGCGAAATTATCTGACAGCCCCGGCAAAACCATCTGCCACGATAAAGCCTTCGTCCGCGCGCTGCGCGAAGCCTTCGACCTGCCGCAAGTCAGAAAGGCCAGCTAATCACAAGGGAGCCGACGGCTCCCTTCTTTATTTCCGATAATTTATTAATGCTTCCTTGCTAATTCTGCTTGTCTGATGGCGCACGCCAGGTAACATAGAAAACCCCGTCTTTTTGGGCGGACAAAGTGTTTATTTTTTCCGACTATTAATAGAGAGAATATTATGAGCGTTGTGCCTGTAGCCGACGTATTCCATGGCCGCGTTGCCGTTGACAGTGAAGTCACCGTGCGCGGATGGGTACGCACCCGCCGAGATTCTAAAGCTGGTATCTCCTTCCTCGCCGTTTATGACGGCTCCTGCTTTAATCCTGTACAGGCCGTTATTAATAATTCTCTGCCCAATTACAATCAGGACGTTTTGCGTCTGACCACCGGTTGCTCAGTGATCGTCACCGGTAAAGTGGTTGCATCTCCGGGGGAAGGTCAGAGTCTGGAAATTCAGGCCACCTCTGTTGAAGTGACCGGCTGGGTTGAAGATCCGGATACCTATCCGATGGCGGCAAAACGCCACAGCATTGAGTATCTGCGTGAAGTTGCGCACCTGCGTCCTCGCACCAACCTGATTGGCGCGGTGGCCCGCGTTCGCCATACGCTGGCGCAGGCGCTGCATCGTTTCTTCGACGAGCAGGGCTTTTTCTGGGTCTCCTCACCGCTGATTACCGCATCGGATACCGAAGGTGCCGGCGAAATGTTCCGCGTCTCCACGCTGGACATGGAAAACCTGCCGCGTACCGCAGAAGGCAAAGTCGATTTTGATAAGGACTTTTTCGGCAAAGAAGCTTTCCTGACCGTTTCTGGCCAGTTGAACGCTGAAACTTATGCCTGCGCCCTGTCAAAAGTGTATACCTTCGGCCCAACCTTCCGCGCTGAAAACTCCAACACCAGCCGCCACCTGGCAGAGTTCTGGATGCTGGAACCGGAAATGGCATTCGCCGACCTCGACGATAACGCCCGTCTGGCAGAAGCCATGCTGAAATATGCCTTCAAAGCGGTGCTGGAAGAGCGTCTCGACGATCTGAAGTTCTTCGAGGAGCGCGTCGATAAAGACGCAATTGGTCGTCTTGAGCGTTTCATCGCAGCGGATTTCGCGCAGGTGGACTACACCGACGCCGTCGCTATTCTTGAAAAATGCGGCGAGAAATTCGAGAACCCGGTTTACTGGGGCGTTGACCTGGCCTCCGAGCATGAACGCTATCTGGCAGAGAAACACTTTAAAGCGCCGGTGGTGGTGAAAAACTACCCGAAAGATATTAAAGCATTCTATATGCGCCTGAACGATGACGGTAAAACCGTTGCCGCGATGGACGTGCTGGCGCCGGGCATCGGTGAAATCATCGGTGGTTCGCAGCGTGAGGAGCGTCTTGATGTGCTGGATGCGCGTATGGCCGAAATGGGTCTGAATAAAGAGGACTACTGGTGGTATCGCGATCTGCGTCGTTACGGCACGGTTCCGCACTCTGGTTTCGGCCTTGGCTTCGAGCGTCTGATCGCCTATGTCACTGGCGTACAGAACGTTCGTGACGTGATTCCGTTCCCGCGCACGCCGCGCAGCGCGACATTCTGATAAACATAAAAAGCCAGCTTCAACGCTGGCTTTTTCTTATCCTTTTCCTGTCAACTTTCGTTAACAACTTTTCGACATCCTCGTCGGCAATCCTACCCCCCTTACCTTTCTTTGCACATTTTTACGCCTGAAATAAGTCTGAACAAAAAACGACCGGCGGAGTTATTGCGGGATATGTCTGGCTGTTAATTAGCACATTTGGACAAAAAACACACAGCTATCCGGATGGCTAAACTCTGTCATAAGAAAAAGCAAGATGAGAATGGTTCCGGACCAGGAAAAGCTATTATCTCAATTAAATATAAGTAATTCATATAAATAGGAATGGGAGTGCCGTTTTTATCAGCGGTTGGTGCTGAACTTTGAGATGGTTCACAAAGTTCCCTTAAATTCATACTTTTTTACACAATATTTCTTTTTGTTACCGCTTTAAGACATTTGTAGCACTTTCAGGCTAGCGAAACGATTATATGTTTGGAAAGATGCCTCTCAGACACAGAAAGACACCAAACTCTCATCAATAGTTCCGTAAATTTTTATTGACGGAAATTATTGGCGGCAGTGGCAGGTGTCCAAAAAAAACCAATGAGGGTAATAAATAATGATGAAGCGCAATATCCTGGCAGTGGTTATCCCTGCCCTGCTGGTAGCGGGTGCAGCTAACGCTGCTGAGATCTATAATAAAGATGGCAACAAAGTAGATATCTACGGTAAAGCTGTAGGTCTGCACTACTTCACCAAAGACAACGGTAGCGATGGCTACGCTGGCAATGGTGACAAAACTTACGCTCGTCTGGGCTTTAAAGGCGAAACCAAAATCAACGACCAGCTGACCGGCTACGGCCAGTGGGAATACAACTTCCAGGGTAACAACTCTGAAGGTGGTACTGATGTTCAAGATGGTAACAAAACCCGTCTGGCATTTGCTGGTCTGAAAGCTGGCGACGCAGGTTCTTTCGACTACGGTCGTAACTACGGTCTGGTATACGATGCAATCGGTGTAACCGATATGCTGCCAGAATTCGGTGGTGATACCAGCAACAGCGACAACTTCTTCTCTGGTCGTCAGGGTGGTCTGGCTACTTACCGTAACAGCAACTTCTTCGGTCTGGTTGACGGTCTGAACTTCGGTGTCCAGTACCTGGGCAAAAACGAGCGTTCTGACGCAACTCGTTCCAACGGCGACGGCTGGGCGACTTCTTTAAGCTATGACTTCGAAGGCTTCGGTATCGTTGGTGCTTATGGCGCGGCTGACCGTACTAACGCTCAGCAAGCTCTGACCGCCTTTGGTACCTCCGGCGAAAAAGCTGAGCAGTGGGCTGTTGGTCTGAAATATGACGCTAACAACATCTACCTGGCTGCTATGTACGAAGAAACCCGCAACGCGACTCGTCTGGATACCACGCTGCCAAGCGGTGTTGCACAGAATGGCTTCCTGAACAAAACTCAGGATTTCTCCGTTGTTGCACAGTACCAGTTCGATTTCGGTCTGCGTCCGTCCATCGCTTACTACAAATCTAAAGCGAAAGATGTTGACGGTATTGGTAGCGAAGACTTCATCAACTACGTAGAAGTGGGCGCAACCTACTACTTCAACAAAAACATGTCCACCTATGTTGACTACATCATCAACCAGATTGATAAAGACAACAAACTGGGCGTAGGTTCTGACGACACCGTTGCAGTTGGTATCGTTTACCAGTTCTAATCAGTCACCCCTCGACTGTTATATGCATATCAAACAGGGCTCCGGCCCTGTTTTTTTATGCCTGAAACAAAAATGCCGACGACTTTTGAAAAGCATCGCGCTTTTTATCGCAAACGGTTGGCAATTCTTGCGTCAGCCGTTACCCTGATAGCGGATCTCCCTTCTGTCATCAAAATGGAACCTCGTCATGTTTGAGAATATAACCGCTGCCCCTGCCGACCCTATTCTGGGTCTGGCCGATCTGTTTCGCGCCGATGAACGCCCCAATAAAATCAACTTAGGGATCGGTGTTTATAAAGATGAAACCGGCAAGACCCCGGTATTAACCAGCGTGAAGAAAGCAGAACAGTACCTGCTGGAAAATGAAGCCACCAAGAACTACCTCAGCATTGATGGTATTCCTGAGTTTGGCCGTTGCACCCAGGAACTGCTGTTCGGCAAAGGCAGCGCGATTATCAATGACAAACGTGCACGTACCGCACAGACTCCGGGCGGCACCGGCGGGCTGCGCGTCGCGGCAGATTTCCTTGCCAAAAACACCTCCGTTAAGCGCGTCTGGGTAAGCAATCCAAGCTGGCCGAACCATAAAGGCGTCTTTAACTCCGCTGGCCTCGAAGTCTGCGAATATAACTATTACGATGCGCAGAACCATGCGCTGGATTTCGACGGCATGCTGGCGAGCCTGAACAATGCGCAAGCTGGCGATGTGGTGCTGTTCCATGGTTGCTGCCATAACCCGACGGGTATCGATCCTACACTTGAGCAGTGGGAAACACTGGCGAAACTCTCCATTGAGAAAGGCTGGTTGCCGCTGTTCGATTTCGCCTATCAGGGGTTTGCCCGCGGTCTGGAAGAAGATGCTGAAGGCCTGCGTGCGTTCGCAGCGCTGCATAAAGAATTTCTCGTCGCCAGCTCATTCTCCAAAAACTTCGGTCTCTACAGCGAGCGTGTCGGCGCCTGTACGCTGGTCGCGGCGGATGCAGAAAGCGCCGATCGCGCCTTCAGCCAGATGAAATCCGTGATCCGCGCCAACTACTCCAATCCACCAGCACATGGCGCTTCTATCGTGGCAACCATTCTCAGCAATGACGCACTGCGCGCGATCTGGGAACAGGAGCTGACCGATATGCGCCAGCGTATTCAGCGTATGCGCCTGCTGTTTGTGAATACGCTGCAGGAGAAAGGGGCTAATCGCGATTTCAGCTTTATTACCCGTCAGAACGGTATGTTCTCGTTCAGCGGCCTGACTAAAGAGCAGGTGCTGCGTTTGCGCGAAGAGTTTGGCATTTACGCTGTCGCTTCCGGGCGTATTAACGTCGCAGGTATGACGCCGGATAATATGTCGCCGCTGTGCGAAGCAATTGTCGCCGTGCTGTAAAATGTCACGCATGCAGAAAGGGTCGCCGAAGCGACCCTTTTTTATTTACCACACCGGTAATTCATCCTGCAGGAACGGGTTGTGCAGCCGTTCATTGCCCAGCGTCGACATTGGCCCGTGTCCAGGAATAAAGGTGATGTCATCGCCAAGAGGCAGCAATTTACGTTTGATTGAATCAATCAACTGCGCATGATTCCCCTGCGGGAAATCGCTGCGCCCAACGCCGCCTTTAAAGATCACATCGCCAGAAACCAGCAAACGCGACTGCGCATCAAAAAACACCACATGTCCCGGCGTATGACCCGGGCAATGCAATACCTGTAATGTCACCTTACCGACGGTAACCGTATCGCCTTCATTTAACCAGCGGTCGGGCGTCAGCGGCGGGCAATCATCCAGACCAAACATCCGGCTTTGGGCGGGCAGCCCCTGCAACCAGAACTCATCATTTTTTTCCGGGCCAATAATCGGCACATCGTAATGCTGCGCCACTTCGGCTGCCGCACCCACATGATCAAGATGACCATGCGTGAGCAGAACTTGCGTCAGCGTCACGCCGGAAGCATCCACTTCGGCGATAATACGCTGTGCATCACCGCCAGGATCGACCACGGCGGCAAGTTGAGTCTGTTCACACCAGATTAACGAACAATTCTGTGAGAACGCGGTAACCGGAATAATACGATAGTTCATACTGCTCCTCTGAGGTTTACCAGTGCCGCACCGGGCCGGTATCAATATGCACAAAGTTGCTGCTGGGGTAGTATCCTACACCACCCGCGCGCAGAGATAACGCGGCTTTGCGAATATTACTCAGAGCAATCCCTTCAATATGGAAATCCATGGCCTGGCCTTTGGTGTGGTAACTCTGTTTCGCCACGCCGCGACTGTGCGCGCGTAGTTCATTATTGGTATCAACAGAACGATAGCCGGAAATGAGTTGCACAGGCTTGCGTGTTCCCAGCAGCCCCTGCAGGCGAAAGAGATGGTCAAACAGTTGAGGATCGATGGTTTTAATTTTATTCGCGCGGTAATCACGGAAAAAATGATTCAGTTTTGCTAATTCATCCTGAATATAGCCTCTGCCATCAAAGAACTCAGCTTTAATAGACTCTCCGGTATTCAGATTATTCAGCGTCAGAATACGCGGTCGTGGCGTGGAAAGGGTAGCAAACGCCTGTGTTGGTAACATGGCGGCGCCAAGAGCAACCCCACCCAACGCCAGCAGTTTGCGGCGATTAGCGTCAAATTTATCCATGATAATAAATTCTATAGATAAGCAAAGTTAAACGTAATTTATGCACTTCTTTAGCGCACGAAAGGCACCTTACCGGGCTATAAACGCCGCGTCAAGGCAGCCTCCCCCCAGCAACGACGGGCTTTGGAGCTTACAAAGCCCGTTTATTGCCAGTTATTACGACAATGCTATTTGCCAAACTGCTTCATTTATCTGATTAATTGTTCAGCTTTTGGCAAGATTTGTGCGCCCGATCGCGCAGTAAGATCGTAATTGTAAATATCTGTACGATACTGCGTGCGACCATCGGCCCCCACAAACGCGGTCAGATAGTAGAGATTAACGGGGATATTGTGTCGAATATTCACGTAGCGGGTATCTCCCTGCTTTAAGGCATCGGAGATACGCGTATCGTTCCATCCGGCATCCTGCAGCAACATATTTGCCAGTTCAGACGCCTTATTCACCCGCACGCAGCCAGAACTCAGTGCCCGCGTCTCTTTCTGGAACAGGTTATGGTTCGGCGTGTCATGCAAATAGATGGCATCAGAGCTCGGCATATTGAATTTATAACGGCCAAGGGAGTTCTGTACGCCTGGCGCCTGCTGGAAACGGAACGGTAAATTCGATGGCGTGATCGTCGCCCAATCAACCATTGACGGGTCGATGGCCTCTTTGCTGTTCCAGCCGCGCAGCACGGTATAACCGTGGCGTTCAAGGTATGTCGGATCGTTCAGAACCTTCGGAAGAATATCCTGGCGCGCCAGCGTCGGCGGTACATTCCACGGCGGATTGACCACCACATTGTTCAGTGCGCTGCTCATCATCGGCGTTTTGCGATCGGGACGTCCGACAATCACCCGCGACGCCAGCACCTGGCTGCCGTTGAGATAATAAACCAGCGAGTATTCCGGAATATTCACCATAATGCCGGTGGAAAGCGTCGCCGGCAGCAAACGCAGCCGTTGGATATTAAGCGCCAGTAATGCAGCGCGCTGCGACGGGCTGACATTCAGCCAGTCACGCGTGCCCTGACCAATCACGCCATCGGCATGCAGCCCCTGCCAGGCCTGAAAGCGTTTTACGGCCTCAACCAGTTGCCGATCGTAAGCCGCACGCGTCGGTGTTTTTTTCCTGGTCGATGCTGGGGAGGATGTGCTGACCGCTACCTGATCGCCTGGCAGCACGATGTTCGGCCCGCCCTCCAGCATGCCGGTACGTTGCAGGATCTCACGCAACGCAGGAACATCGTTGCTCCACTGTCCTGGTCGCAGCGTGACGTTACTGGCGATTTGCGGCCACGGGCGAGAATCCCCCACCAGCGTCAGCAATGACTGGTGCATGGCGGCATATTGCGGATGGTGTGGCGCAAGGCTCTGGATGAATGACGGCAGCGAACCGTTATCCAGCGCCAGTTGCCATTGATTGATCACTGAAATCGCCGGTGTTGCCAGCGCATAGGGTTTGTCGCTATAAAGCCAGCGCTGGCCTTTCGCCTGAATACCGGCAACAAAATGCAGATAGCCCAGCATGGCGTCAGAGAGCACCACATCACGCGCCATACCGGAAACACCAGGGTCGGTTAACAGCTCAACCCAGGTGGTAAATTGCGGCTGGAAACCGGCAATCGCCACTTCCGCCAGTTGCTGTTGAAACGCCTGCACCGCATCGCGGTTATCCCACATGGGTTTCTGGCCGCGCGCCGCATACAGGGCCGCCAGTTGATTCATATAGATGGGTGTCCAGTTGGCAGGCAATTGCGACTGCAACTGTGCGCGAACATCTGCCACAGAAACATCGGCAGGATAAGGCTTCACGCCGATTAACATAGCGGTAGCAGGCGATTGTGCCTGCGGCTGCTGTAACACGGTCGGCTGATCGCCCGGCGTGGCGGAACTATCAACCGGCACCATTTCAGGCTCATCGGCCTGTACGCTGAACAGTGGAGCAAATGCCAGTGCCAGGCACAAACTCAGCGCTGACATCCGACGACCATTTAACTTCTTAAGCAACATCCCTTGCCCCCTGTTTCTCTCACATTGCTCGTGACGTGTGCGTCACCTTTTTTCAGTATATAAAGACAAAAAAGCATTTGCCTTGCCTAATGTAAAGAAATTTAAAGATGAAACACAGGCCGCAGCGCCCCTTTCTGTAATAAAAAAGGCGACATCGCTGTCGCCTTTGTAATCTGCCCGACCGTTAAGAGGCATCCGCCGTACCAGGGAGCGTTTCCGGCAGTTGGGCGGCAAAACCGCGCAGCCCCACGACGTGTACATGCTCATGATTCTGGAAGACTTTACGCACCAGTTTGTAGGTGGTGCCTTTTTCCGGACTGATATTTTCCGGTGCTGCGATAATCAGCTGCATCTCCAGACGTTCGCACAGCTCAAACAGCGTTGCGATGGAGCGGGCATCAAGACGCGCCGCTTCGTCGAGGAACAGCAGTCGGCACGGTGAAATGTCTTTGCCGCGCAGACGACGGGCTTCGTCTTCCCAGCTCTGCACCACCATCACCAGAATCGACATCCCGGTACCGATCGCTTCACCAGTCGACAGCGCGCCCGATTCCGCGCGCAGCCAGCCGTCGGAACCGCGGTTAACCTCCACTTCCATCTCCAGATAGTTGCGGTAGTCGAGCAGCTCTTCACCGATGGTTTGCGGCGTCCGCTGGCCCATATCGATTTGCGGGTTCAGACGCTGATAGAGTTTCGCCAGCGCTTCCGAGAAGGTCAGGCGGTTACTGTTAAACAGATCCTGATGCTGTTCATGTTGTTCAGAAAGCACCGTCAGCAACGTCGCGTGGGTTTCCCGCACGTTCACGTTCAGCCGCACGCTTTTGACCTGACCAAACGAAACGCTTTGCAGCCCCTGGTTCAGCATGCGAATACGGTTCTGCTCACGCTGAATGGTTTTGCGGATAATGTTCGCTACGCTGCGGGAGCTGATAGCCAGCTTCTGCTCGCGCGAGGTCAGCTCTTCCGTCAGACGGCTCAGCTCGATCTCCATCTGTTCGATCGCTTCAACCGGATCGTCAGTGCGAATAATATCCTGACGGATACGTTCGCGCAGATGCTGATACACCGCGACAAAGAACTGGATCTTACGTTCCGGACGCTTCGGATCTTCCGACATACGCAGCACATCGCGCAGATGTTCGTTATCCGCCACCGCCAGACGCAGCGCACCCAGCGCTTTATCCGACATGGATCGCAGTTCGTCGGCAGAGAGATAGGCCAGCTCGCGACGGTGCAGACGGCGCTCGACGCCATTGTCTTTCACCATGCGCATCACCGCACACCAGCCCGCTTTTGCCGTGACCACCTGCTCGCGCATTTCGTGATAATCGCGCTCCAGGCGACGCAGTTTGCGGGTCAGGTTATCCATCTCCGCTTCACAGAAGGTGAGCGCTTTTTCCAGTTGGTTGCGACGCGCACGGTTCGTGGAAAGTTGCGTATGCAGTTCATCACGGCGAATACGCGCCCGCTCTTCCGCGCCGCCGTCGGCGCGCACGCCGATCTCCTGCAACTCTTTTTGCAGATCGTTAAGCAGCTCTTTTTTGGTATCAAACGAACTTTTCAGTGAAGCCAGCACCTGGTTGTACTGGCTGAACTGCGCGGCGTGGCTGCGCATCGCTTCACGCGCCCGGGTACGTTCGGCTTCAGCCTGCTCCAGACGCTGACGCAGCTTCTCGTTCAGATCGTTATTGCCGTTGAACATCTCCGCCGAATCGGAGTAGCTGAAGTGCGCTCGGCGCTGTACCACTTCCGCCAGCACAAACGCTTGCTGACGAGCGTCGCGTTGCACCTGTTGGGATGCGGCATAATCGGCTTTTAACTGCTCGAACTGTTCCGGGTCGCTTTGCAGTACCGAAACGACCGGTTCCAGTTTTGCCAGTTGGTTGCCAAACTGCTGAATAAAGCGCGCGGCTTCCTGCGCTTCGTCCAGGCGTTCCTGTATTTCATCAACACGATCGGCCAGCGTATCGTCAGCCAGCAAATTCACGCGCGGCAGCAGGCGGTTAAGCTGGGCAACGCCCTCTTTCGCCTGCTCAAACTGCACGCGGTTTTGCTGGTTGTCGTTTTCATGGTTGCTGATAGCACGTTCCAGCTCGCCGCGGCGACTGTTGAGCGTGCGGATTTCCGCTTCCGGATCGTCCTCAAAGGCAACCGCCAGATGGCTGCCGATAAAGCGGCTGAATGCCTGATGCAGACGCTGCGTTTTTTGCACATCGAAAGAGAGCGTCGCAAAACGCTCGGCCAACTCTTCACGCTCGGCGTGCAGGCTTTCGATACGGCTTTCTCGCGCCGCACGACCAAACAGCGGCAGCGTCGGGAAACGCGAATAACGCCACTGGCGATCGGCAATTTTCACCACCACCGCTTTTTCCAGCTCGTCGACGGCGAACACGCTATCGTCGAAGGATTGCGGATCCCCTTCAATCAGATAGAGATCTTCCGGGCAATCTTCCAGCCCTTCCAGCATCTCCGCCACCTGCGACAAATCAGGAACCACGATGGCGTGACGCGACGGGCCATACAGCGCTGAATAATAGGGCGCATCATCAATACTGACATCGTCATAAATTTCCGACAGCAACACACCGCCGAAGCGTTCCGCCAGCGCGTTCAGACGACTATCTTCCGCGCCGCCAGGCTGGCTTAAACGTTCAATTTCATCATCAACAGCACGTTTACGCGCGCCAACTTCATCACGCTCAACGATCGCTTCGCGTTCACGCTCCAGCAATTGTTGCAGGTATTCCGTTACTTGCTGGCCAGATTCGAACGCTTCGCCGCTCTGCTCGCTCAGTTGCGTCAGGCTGCTCTGCGCCGCCAGCCATACCGGCGCGCGTTTGGTTAGCGTCTGAATGCGCGATTGCAGTTGTTCCAGCTCCTGGCGCAGCGCAAGACGCTGTTCACCGGCAGCGGCAACGTTATCGGAAAGCGCAGCAATTTGCGCCTCCAGCTCCTGATGCAGGTTATCCAGCTCTTCGACGTCATACTGTTTGCCCTGACGCTTGCAGAACTCGGCGAACAGGCGCTCGGCTTCCTGCTGCTCACGCAGACGCTGTTCCAGCTCGTTCAGACGCATGCGCAGCGGCTGCACCTGTTCAGCCAGATGGCGCTGATTTACCCCATCGCGCAGCAACTCGCGCGCCACTTCCCAGGCTTCATTACGCGCCAGCGGACCGTTGATGGCGGCCACCAGTTGGTAAGCCTGCTCGAACTGGCTGTGCGCGGTCTGCGCAACGCTTAATTTCTGATCCAGCGACAGCAGTTTTTCGGTCGCTTCCTGCTCTTTGGCCTGGAAAGTTTCCAGCCATTCAGCAGCGGTTTCCGACGTCAGATCCGGCAGACGGCACAGCTCTTTTGCCCGCTCCAGCGCCTGCAACGCCTGGTTGTACTGGATAGCGCGGGTTTGCTGCACATCCAGCGCCTGCTGGTAATCGGCAAGCTGGTTTTTCAGCTCATCCACTTCCAGCTCGGCGGCTTCAGCGCGGGCTTCGTTCTCTTCCTGGCGCTCGGCGGCTTCAGCCACCACTTCATGCTGCTCTTCGAGGCGAATCTGTAACTCTTCGAGATCCGATTCGTAGCGCTCGATTTTTTCCTGCTGCCGCAGCGCCGTTTGCACCAGGTTCAGGTGATCGCTGGCCGCCTGGTAATCGGCTTCCAGATCGCCTTCCGCACCAGCGTGCTCTGCCAGTTCGCGCGCCATATCGACATGCTTATACTGCTCGGTCGCCAGCTGCTGGCGCGAGGTAAACAGATCCCGGCGGAACTCCAGCGCTTTATCCAGATGCACGCGGCGCTCATTGGCGTGGCGCATATAATCCGCTGCCACATAGTTGGTGGCTTCGCTGATCAAATGTTTGAACAGATCGCGATCCGACTGAGTCACGCGAATCGCTTCCAGCGTCATTCGGTTTTCGCGCAGCGCCGCTTCCATATCCTGGAACGCTTTACGCACGCCGCTGTTTTCCGGCAACAGATAGTCGCGCAGCGAACGGGTGATGGCGCTGGAAATCCCGCCGTACAGCGAGGCTTCGATCAGGCGATAGAATTTGCTGCGATCCGATGCGGAACGCAGACGACGCGCGACAATGCCCAGATCGAACATCAGCGCGTGGTAATCAGTGATGGAGTTGAACTGCTTAAACTGCACACCTTCCATCGCATCCAGTTTGTCTTTCACTTCCTGTAACGACAGTACGCGCGCCTGGCGCTCGTTCAGCGTTTCGGTCAGCAACTGCGTTGGCAGGACGGAGGTCGGCAAGCCCTGAATGGCGAAAGGTTTAATATCCACTTTACGATCGCGCCCGGCGACCTGTTGCAGACGCACGCCCACCAGCACGCGCTGATGGCGGGAGTTGATCACATCCAGCACCGAATAGCAGACACCGGCTTTCAGCTTACCGTGCAGCCCTTTATCACGGGAGCCGGAGGTTGCGCCCGCTTCGGTGGTGTTACGGAAGTGCAGCAGCGTCAGATCGGGGATCAGCGCCGTAACAAACGCCGCCATGGTGGTGGATTTCCCGGCGCCGTTCCCCCCGGAAAGCGTGGTAACCAGCTCATCCAGGTCAAAGGTGCGGGCAAAAAAGCCGTTCCAGTTAATCAGCGTTAGCGAACGAAATTTACCGCGATCGATCATTACTCTTCCTCCGAGCTATCCGGCTGATTTTCTTCAGGCTCATCATTGAGCTGCAAGTGGTTTTCGACTGGCATGGCTTCACCATCGCGGATCATACGCAGTTGCGCTTCGCGCGGATCGTCGCCGGAGCGGACATCTGCGCCAAAGCGGAACACCGATTCCGTGATGCGGAATTTGCTGCTGTCATTGCCCATAAACCAGATCATGCCAAGGCGACGCAGACGGTTGAGCGAGGAGCGAACCTTTTCCTGCAACTTCTGCCGGTCAAGATCGGAGCCGGTTGAGCGGTTGTTGGCCAGTTTCAACAGTTTCGGTTCATCAGCCAGCGACAGCAGTTCGTCATACAACTCCTGCTGCGTGAAGATTCCTTCATTCGCCAGACGCTCCGGGCTCAGGTACAGGTAGCAGAGAATTTTACCCACCATCATATCCAGCTCGGAAAGCACCGAACGCGGGATCAGCGTGGTGGAGCGCGGGCGCAGATAGAAGAAACCTTCCGGCGCACGGATCAGCTCAACGTTGTAACGCGCGTAAAACTCTTCCAGATACTCCTGAAAGTCCATCAAAAAGGCGTGATTATCCAGCTCGTCAAGGCCGATATGCCGTCCTGAGCGCAATGCGCTGTCGAGCGCCGGAAACAGTGGGTTAGCCAGCGCCTGCGCCAGTTTAACCGGCATCACTTGTTCAATATTTGTCGATGACATGCGCCTGTACCTTGGCTCCGTAATCATTAATCGGCTGCCATTTCGGCGGCAGTCCGGTGAAATCTGCTTGCGCTACGCCAAGACGTACCGCCTGATCGACGACAATACGCGCGATGTCGAAATGCCGGACACGCGGATACTGCGTCAGATATTCGCGGGCAACCAGCCCAAGATCCAGCGGCACACCTTTGGTTTTATAAATCGCCAGTTGCTGCTCAATCATTGCCGCCAGTTGCTCACGGATTTCATTAAACTCTTCAAATTCCAGATCCGGCGGCAGTTCGCCGGTTACCTCTTCATCGCGTAGCGCCATCTCTTCGTCGCGCATATCCAACAGCCTGTCGGCGTTGGCGTAGGTCAATGCCCACGGCGCATCAAAATAAGACTGCACCGACTGGCGCAGACGCTGAGCGAAGACGCGGTTTTTATCCATATCGATAGCGGTACGGATAAATTTGTGCACGTGGCGGTCGTAACCGATCCACAGATCGATCGACTGCTGGCCCCAGCTCACGATGCGATCCAGCTTGCTTTGCAGGTTGAACACCAGTTGATCGAGGAACTCCAGATCGTCGCGGCCGACGGTGGCATCCTGAATGCTCAGCAGATTCGCCTGAAGTTTGTCTCCGGCGGCATCCAGCGTATCCTGCAATTCACGCAGTGTACCGGAGGTTTCTGACAGCAAAAGTTCACAGCTGGAAATGGCCGCCCGCCAGTCTTTATTGAGTAACTGGGCGATATCATCTTTCACCTGCTGTTGCTGTTCATCCATTAAGCGCTGGGTCAAATCGATGCTGTCGAAAATCTCCGCCACCGAATATTTCAGCGGCGCAAAGACGTTGCGATGCCAGTGAAATTCGTCACCGCCCTCTTCCGCCGCGTCAGCAGCGCGTTTTAGCTCGCTTGCCACAATCGACAACTGCATAGAGAGACGCAGCGTGGAGAATTCACGCTGGCGGATGTAGTAATCAGTGATGCCGATGCCTAGCGGCGTCAGGCGGTAGATCGCATTGCCTTCCACCAGTTCGCTGGTAAAGCGGTTTAACAAACGCTGACGCACCATGTCATTGATAGCGTTATTGGCGCGCTGAATGATAGTTTCGCTGGTTTGCTCAAACGCCTCGCTGACGTGACGAAACGCGTCCACCAGTTCACCTTCGCTCATCTCGCCATCAAGACGCTCACCGTTGAGCGTGGCGATAGCCAGCAAAAAAGAGAGCCTGTCGACCGGCAGCGAGATGGAGAAATCATTTTTCCTGGCCCAGGCAACCAGTTCGGGGACTGTCTGGGAAAATTCACTCATCGTTTGTCCTTCCATCGATTTGCGGCTTAAGTGCTGTCACGTGAATATAGCGGCCAAGGCTGATATACGGCTCCTGACGACAAAAGCGTGTTTCAAGCTCAAGCAATGCGTCAAAACAGTCGTGCTGTTGATGTTTTTCACGCAGATAATCGTGAAAAACCCGTACGCCGGTTTTACCGGTAATGTGCCAGCCAATCTGTTCGAGCCAGCCGTAAACGTCCGCAGGATTACGCGGATAGTCCGGGGAAAGGGTGCGTTTTTTACGTTTTGGCATACCTGCTTTCACGTAGTCGAAATTCCCTGCCACCATATTGTGCATTAGCAAACCGTCGGCATTATAAAACATCAACGACAACGCGCCGCCCGGGCGCAGCACCGACCACAATATTTCTAACGCAAATACTGGTTCTGCTACCCATTCAAGCACAGCATGGAACAATATCAGATCAACGGGCGATTCCAAATGCTCAGCCACATCCTGAACGGCGCATTGTACAAAATGCATGTTACCGCTCACACCTTTCGCCTCTGCTGCGGTTTGCGCGCGCGCGATCATCTCTTTCGACACATCGCACAGGGTAACGTGGTGGCCCAACTGCGCCATCCGAATCGCCGTTTGCCCTTCACCTCCGCCAGCATCCAGAACCCGCAACGGAACATTGCCGCGCGTTGCCAGCAGCGCATCAAGATCCTGCCACAGGATCGCCTGACGCAACTGCCCTTTGGTGGTGCCGTAGATGTTGCGCGAGAATTTCTCCGCGATATCGTCGAAGTTACGATCCTGCATGCACGCTCCACGCTTTTGGCAAAATAGCTATTTTGTCACAGCCGTGACGAGAATGAACCCATCTGGTGTAAGATCGGCTGAAATCACTTGCTGTATGCTCAAAAAGGAGACGGTTCCGGTGCTTTTCACCCTAAAAAAATTCCTGGGCGGCCTGTTGCTTCCCCTGCCTTTTTTGCTTTTGGTGATCGGGCTGGGGGTTATGCTTGTCTGGTTCAGCCGCTGGCAGAAAACGGGTAAGACATGTATTACTTTCGGCTGGCTGGTTTTGCTGCTGTTAAGCCTGCAACCGGTCGCGGATGGTCTGCTAAAACCTATCGAAGCGAAATATCCCACCTGGCGCGGCACACAGCCGGTGAAGTATATCGTCGTCCTCGGCGGCGGTTACACCTGGAATGATGCCTGGGCGCCCAGCTCAAACCTGATTAATAACAGTCTGCCCCGTCTGAATGAAGGGATTCGCCTCTGGCAGGCCAATCCGGGCGCGAAACTGATCTTTACCGGCGCGGCAGCGAAAACCAATCCGGTCAGCACGGCAGAAGCTGGTGCGCGTGTGGCGGAAAGCCTTGGCGTCCCGCGCAGCGAAATCATCACGCTGAATGATCCAAAAGATACGGAAGAAGAAGCGGCGGCGGTGAAGAAGGCCATCGGCGATGCGCCATTTCTGCTGGTGACCTCTGCATCCCATTTGCCGCGAGCGATGATTTTCTTCCAGCATGCAGGGCTGCATCCGCTCCCCGCGCCGGCAAACCAGATGGCGATTGAGTCGCCGCTGAATCCGTGGGAGCGCATTATTCCTTCCCCGGTCTGGCTGATGCACAGCGACCGGGTAGGTTATGAAACGCTGGGGCGTATCTGGCAGTGGCTGAAAGGCAGTTCAGACCAGCCAGGGGAGCAGTGATTTCGAGGCGAGATCAAAATTGGCGCGGCTAAATCTGCCGGTGTTCACCAGTTGCGCCACTTCGTCCCAGAGCAAATAGAGCCAGCGCCGCCAAAGGAAAGGCTCCGCCACTGGCGCGCGCTGTAAATAATGCCAGAGCAACCCTTCCGCCTGCGGCCCATCGACAAGACGAAACAGCTCATATTCACGGGGCGCCCACAGCATAATGCCAGGCCCCACCATCGCCAGTAGCTGATCGCTGCGGGCATCCTTCAGCATACTGCGCAAATTAAAGCTGCCGTGCACCAGTACGCAGTTATCATTGAAACCGTCAAACAGCGCGGGCAGGCATTCGCGGGTGCGGAACAGCAGCCGTTTGTCCTGCATGGTTAGCCCGGTATTCTGATATTGATTGAGGGTCGTCCACAGCACCTCCACGCGCTGGCGATACCATGACGGCCAGATATTTTCCTGGGTACTGTCGACCATGCCGACACAGCCGTGGCTGTCATGACGGTGCCAGGCAAGCAGCGCCTCAACAATCTGATCTTTTAACTGTTCCCAGCGCTCCGGCGTGCGCGTCGGGGCTTCAACAGGCACGCCGCGCAGACGCTCAATCAGCAACACATCGGGGCCGGGATGTTCTTCATGTGTCATCACCCCGTATACCACCGGCATCCGCACTGCACCGCTCCTTGCCAGCATTGAGATCTTCCAGGCCAGTTGGCGAGCAATGCCTGGCGTAGAGAAACTCCGGGCCAACAGCGGCATCGGATTTCCCTGGCTGTCATACAGCGACCAGAGTACAGAATCAGGCTTTTCGCTGACACACTCCATGCGGCTCAATTTTTCTCCCAGCAGATGACTCAGTTCAGCGCGCAGTTGTTCCATAGCAGAATGCCCTCACAAAAACGACTGCTTTTATAATGAGCGCCCGCAGGACGGATGTCACCCTGGTAAGATCAAAACAGCGCAGGAATTTGGCAGGAAACGGAAAATCCCCTCCGGACAGAGGGGATGAAAGGCTTAACGCAGCGCCTGACGGACGCGTTCAAGATCGTCTGGCGTATCCACACCCGTACCCGGCACAACGCTTGCCACGGCAACGTGGATCTTCTCGCCATACCAGAGCACGCGAAGCTGCTCCAGCATTTCGATTTGCTCCAGCGGGCTGGTTTGCCAGCTGACATAGCGGCGGATGAACCCGGCGCGATAGCCGTAAATGCCGATATGGCGCAGGAAGGTGTCACCAATCGTTTCGCAGGAAAGCGCAAAACGGTCACGATCCCACGGGATCGTAGCGCGGGAAAAGTACAGCGCATAACCTTCGGCATCCATCACCACTTTAACGGCGTTGGGATTGAACGCCTCTTCCGCGCTGTGAATGGGTACGGCGAGCGTTGCCATACCAACATTGCGAATGCTGAGATTCTCAGCCACCTGACGAATAATCGCTGGCGGGATCATCGGCTCATCGCCCTGGACATTCACTATCACCGTATCGTCGCTGAAGCCACATTTTTCAACCACTTCGGCCAGACGCTCGGTTCCGGACTGGTGATCGGCGCGGGTCATGCAGACTTCGCCGCCAGCCGCCTGCACCGCGCGCATTACCTCTTCGTTGTCCGTTGCCACAATGATGCGATCGGCGCCGGATTCACGCGCGCGTTCCAGCACGTGCACCACCATCGGTTTGCCGTTGATATCCACCAACGGTTTTCCCGGCAGACGCGTGGAGGCGTAACGCGCAGGAATAATCACAACGAAACTCATGGCCGGCTCTCTTCCGCAGTTAACGAACGCGCTTCGGTTTCCAGCAAGACCGGAATGCCTTCCCGCACCGGGTAGGCCAGACTGTCGATTTTACAGATCAGCTCTTGCTTATCCTGGCTGTAGTAGAGTTTGCCGTTACACACCGGACAGGCAATAATTTCAAGCAAACGGTGATCCATCTTTCCTCCTGATACACCGACAATTAATAAATTAAGCTTATCACATTCATTTCTTACACCGCGTCTATTTCCAGACCGCTGCGGCAGGCAGAAAACAGCCCATCCGGCAGACGCGCAAACGTGATCCTCCGGGCCCCCTGCCAGCGAGCGAATTCCGTAATGGCGTTTTGCAGCCCCCTTTCCAGCGTGCGGCCAGGCTTAACCCCGTCCTCAAGATAGAGCGCAATCACTTCCAGTACGCCCTCTTTGCGGTGCATCTTGGCATCCATACGCCCAACCAGCCGCCCGCAATGGAGCAGCGGCAACACGAAATAGCCAAATTGCCGCTTAGGCGCCGGGGTGTAACACTCCAGACGATAGCTGAAATCGAAAAACTGCTCTGCCCGTTTACGATCCCAGACCACCGGATCAAACGGTGACAGCACCGCGCTATGCGTGGCGGTGAGTTTATCTTCCTGCGCCGTTGCCAGCAGCGGCAATAGCGAGGCGTGCAGCCAGGCTGGGCCCAGGGTTTCAACATTGATCGGATAAATTTGCCCGGCTTCCTGCAACTGCTCCAGCAGCAACGGTAATGCAGGCTGACGCAGACGGTAGTAGTCTGCCAGCCACTGGGCGCGAAACACCCCGAGACTGCGGGCGCTGTTTTCCAGCATCCGGTACTCCGCGGCCTCCTGCGACAGCACGTCCCGCTCATCATCCCAGTGCGGCATCACCCGCTGCGTGAGATCATAGACACGCTGAAAATTACGGCGTTCGACAACCATCACTTTCCCGGCCGTAAACAATCCTTCCAGATGACGCTTGTGAGGTTTCCACTCCCACCAGCCGCTGGTGCCTTTACGCGGATGTTCGAAATCGGCTGAGCGCACCGGCCCATTTTGCTCGATATGGGCAACAAGCTGCTCAATCTCTTCAGCGTGCTCCTGCATCCACTCTTTACGGTACTTCCAGCCCATCTTGTCAGGTGCCAGCATGCGGTGGCGCATAAGAGCAAAATCATCACGCGGCAAAAAACAGGCTTCATGTGCCCAGTATTCCATCAGTTCACCGCGGCGTAACGCATCGTCAAGCCAGTGCTGTGGATACGCTCCGAGGCGGCTGAACAGCACCAGATAAGGGCTACGGGCAACAATGTTGATAGTGTCGATTTGCAGCAGCGACATGCGCTGGATCATAGAGAGGATATCGGAAGGTGTGGCACGTCTGGCTGGTTTGCGCAGTAAACCTTGCGCGGCGAGATGTAAATAACGGGCAGATGTTAACGAGAGTTGCGGCACAGACATGGGTATTCCTGTTCAGTTAACAGGGCGCAGCCGATGCAGCAATCGTCAGCGCGCCAGAGTAAGCAATTCCTGCAGCAGCTTGTTCGCCTGTTCGCCTTCCAGTTGCGCGTCCACAGGCAAATACCACCAGTTATCTTCAGCGAAGGACCGACATTTCACCGCGTCTTTTTCGGTCATCACCAGCGTCTGTCCCGGTTTGACCATCGCCTGAACATCCGCCCGGGTTAATGCCTGATGATCGGCGAGCGCAAAAGTCTGCTCCGGCATCACGCCGCACTCACTGAGCGTAGCGAAAAAACGCGGGGGATGGCCAATACCAGCCATCGCCACGCAAGGCGACAGCTCGCGTACTTCGCGCCGTTCACCGGTGCGCAAATTAACTGCCAGCCCCGGAATCAGGTGCATCGGGATCTCACCCGACCTTGCCACGCCGCCGTTGGCGATCACCGCATCAACCGTCTTCAGACGTGAAGCGCGTTCACGCATCGGACCCGCAGGAAGCCACCAGCCATTGCCAAAACGTCTGACGCCATCAATGACCACAATCTCTTTGTCTCGCGCCAGGCGATAATGTTGCAGGCCATCATCAGTCACGATTATCTGCACGGAATGGTGTGCCAGAATGGCTTCCACCGCCTCACGGCGGTTGGGAGAAACCGCAACCGGCGCACCGGTGCGCTGGTAAATCAGCACAGGTTCGTCACCTGCCTCTTCCGTGGTGGAATCAGACGTCAGTAACAGCGGGTAACGTTCTGCCTTCCCGCCATAACCTCGCGAAACTACCCCCACGCGGATACCACGCTGCTGAAGCTGTTCAACCAGCCAGACAACCACCGGTGTTTTACCGTTACCACCGGCCGTCAGGTTACCGACCACCACCACAGGAACCGGGGCGCGCCAGGCTTTTTTCAGCCCCAGACGATAAGCCAGACGGATTGCGCCACTCACCAGGCCATAAAGCCAGGAGAGTGGCAATAACAGTAGCCACAGCGGGGATTCACCGGACCAGATATGTGCAATCATGCGCCAAACTGCATTTTATGAAGCTGAGCGTAAACGCCACGGTGCTCCAGCAGCTCGGCATGACTGCCGCGCTCAACGATACCGCCATCTTCCACCACTACAATTTCATCGGCCTGTTCAATGGTTGAGAGGCGGTGGGCGATAACCAGAGAGGTACGGTTTTTCTGCAACTCATTTAGCGCAGCCTGAATCGCGCGTTCAGATTCGGTATCCAGCGCTGACGTGGCCTCATCAAGGATTAGTATCGGACTGTCACGCAGCAGCGCACGGGCAATCGCGATACGCTGACGCTGGCCGCCAGAAAGCAGCACCCCATTCTCACCAATTATTGTATCCAGGCCTTCATCCATTTTATTTATAAAATCAAAGGCATAGGCCATCTTCGCTGCTTTCTCAATCTCCTCACGGCTGTACACATCTGTACGGGCGTAGGCAATGTTGTTGGCAACGGTATCATTAAAGAGATGCACGTTCTGGGAGACCAGCGCGACCTGGTCACGCAGCGATGTGAGCTTGTATTCGCGCAGATCGTACCCATCCATCAGGATCTGCCCTTCATCAATATCGTAGAAACGCGTGATCAGGCTGGCCAATGTCGATTTCCCTGACCCGGAGCGCCCCACCAATGCAACCGTCTTACCCGCCGGGATCGTCAGGTTGATATTGCGCAGTGCTGGCGTATCACGGCCAGGATAAGTAAACGTTACATTGCGGAATTCAATATCGCCGCGAGCACGTTCGATAACACGCGTTCCTTCGTCTTTTTCCTGCTCACTATCGAGGATAGCAAACAGCGTCTGGCAAGCCGCCATACCGCGCTGGAACTGAGCATTGACGTTAGTCAACGATTTCAACGGACGCATCAGGGCGATCATAGAAGAAAAGACGACGGTAATCGTACCAGCCGACAGCGTCTGCATGACGCTTGGGAAGCTGGCGGCATAAAGCACAAATGCCAGCGCCAGTGATGCAATTAACTGGATCAAAGGATCGGAAATAGAGGAAGCAGAGACCATTTTCATCCCCTGCAAACGCATCTTGTTACTGACTTTGTCAAAGCGGTGGGTTTCCACTTCCTGACCGCCAAACATCAGCACCTCTTTATGTCCTTTTAACATCTGTTCCGCGCTGGTGGTCACCTGCCCCATCGTGTTCTGCATGTTTTTGCTGATATTACGGAAACGCTTAGATACCATGCGAATAGCGACAGAAACAATTGGCGCCAACACAATCAGGATCAGCGACAGTTGCCAGCTATACCAGAACATCATCACGAACAGGCCGATGATCGATGCACCTTCACGCACCACGGTGATCAATGCGCTGGATGAAGACGAAGCCACTTGTTCCGAATCGTAGGTAATACGTGACAGCAAGGTGCCAGTCGATTGCTTATCAAAAAATGATACCGGCATACCCATCATGTGGCTAAACAGGCGGCGGCGCATGGTCATCACCACTTTCCCCGAGACCCAGGAAATGCAGTAACTGGAGATATAACTGGTGATACCGCGGAGGATCATCAGCCCGATAACCACCAGCGGCATCCACAGCAGCACCGAACGGTCCGTTTTACCAAAACCATCATCCAGTAACGGTTTAAGCAGCGATAACATGAATGTATCGCTGGCTGCGTTGAGGATTAACGCAATCCCCGACACGATCAGACCCGTTTTGAAAGGCGCAATAGTTGGCCATAGTCGGCGGAATGTCTGCCATGTGGAGAGATCTTTATCGTTCTGCATTCAGAAAACCAGCACTTGTTGAAATAGCCGCATATTCTACCCGTTATCGTTTGGG